>Ga0155654_109_pt1 | contig 5388 bp, 7 predicted proteins | sample RifCSPlowO2_01_FD_107311 | JGI IMG/M metagenome (GOLD analysis project Ga0155654, IMG submission 107311) | Candidatus Woesebacteria bacterium RIFCSPLOWO2_01_FULL_39_25 | reverse complement strand
ATCATAATAGACATCAGACCCGAAAAGAGGACGGCACTCTTTGTCTAAATGACGTGCTAATTCTTCTTGTCCTAACCGGTGAAAATAGACTTGGTGATCTCTATCTCTAACTCTAACTTCAACTCTTTCAGCCTGTGACATATTTTTTAGCCCTCGAACTTAAGAATAAGTTTGAGTGATTTTTAATTTAGAGCGGTCAATTATACACCAAAATAAAGTTGAAGATCGTAAGCTACTTGCTTATTGTCTTGCGACAGAGGAGGAGTTTGTGCCGATATTTTTATAATGGGACGATTTGTGAATTATTTAGAATTTTCCCCGAGAGGTTTAAGATATCTATCAACGAAAGCGTTCATATCCACTCTTCCTTCCCTCTGGGGAATGTCTCCAATATGCACTGCATCCGAAAAAAACATTGAAAGCGAATTCTGACCAGGTACAAATCTCATAGCAACAACTTTTACATCTTCATCTTTCAATTTGGTTAAAAGCCCTGTGCTCTTACCTGGCATTTCCAACTGATCGGGATGCTGATGTTTTCCCTGAGGAAACCAAAGAAGCGCGCCACCTGCGACCAGCCGAGTTAGCACCCATCTTGGTAAATTCTGTCTGTTTGTAATCTGTCCTTTTGCATCAAATTTTGGCGGATAAACCGTTATCCAATTTAAGGCATCTGCAGCCAAATCATAAAATTGTCCGGTAAAAGGCACATTCCAGACAATTTTTATGCCCCCAGGAAGCTTTGTAGCTTTGGTTAACCCTCTTTGAGCGATTGCTACCGGTTCTCTTAAATCCTCATCCTCTACATTGACCCGCATTTCATATACGGTTCTTGCTGCCTCAAAATACTGACCCATTCCAAAAAGGGGACCGCCTCTTGTATGGTTACCTATAAAAAGGGTGGCTCCTGAATCTGGAATATTTTCTTCGCCTTCTTTTATAAATCTGAAATCCAAATCTTTGAAAATTTCCGGCACTTCTCTGCTGGCTCGAATTTCTTCTCCACTAAGCATTCTTTTAACCAAACTTCTCAGTTTACTATGACCTTCTCCTGTTAAACCCTCTCCCAGAAATCTGTCTGCAATCTTGATGGTTAAAGGGTGAGGAATTATTCTGCGGATTAAAAAAGTCGATCTTCTTCCTTCTTGCGCAACCGGCCTTCCATAAAATTGCTCAAGCATAAAAGTAAAGGGAATTATACAAGATTAGGGTGAACATCTGCTCTACGATGGACGATTTTCGAACTTTAAATATTTTCTTCAAGCTCTTCTCTTGTAATTCCTACTTGTTTAAGAATACTCTGTAAAGTTCCAAGTGCAACTTCTTTATGATTGGGAACAATAGCAGTGTAAGTTTCTCCATCAAAAATTCCTCTAAGTTTTATGTGGCTTCCTTTTTGGGAAACTATTTCAAAACCAATTCTTTTAAGCGCCTTTACAATCTGCCTTGCAGAATAAAGCTTAGGCATTCAATGACAAGGAGAAACTTTGTAGCTTAGGATGCTCAATTTTTGCAAGATCTTGCTTTGGTTCATCTTCAAAATACAATTCCAAGGCTTCACGGAGATTACTAATCGCTTCTTTTTCGGTTTTACCCTGACTTGCAACCTCAACCTCTAAAGATCGTGCTACAAACCATTTTCCTTCTTTCCAAATAACATAGTGTAAGTTTTTCACAGCGGCAATATTATATCACGAGGTTATAATAAAAAACCTCAGCTCCTGAGTCCTGAGATTATTAGAACTAGTATTTCTAAGATAATTAAGGCTTTTGAAGATACTATTCAGACTGAATTGATAAAAGTAAGGTGGTGGAGATTAAGAAGCTACAATTGCAACCGATTTAGTAAAAAACTTAGAGTTTGAATTGATTAAATTTAAAACTCTCAACCACTGCATCATAAATTGACTTATATTTTTCAACAATTTCTGGCCGATCTGCAAAAAGGAGCAAAGAAAGATAGCGAGTCTTACCAAGACAAGCTGTAGAATAACCATATTTATATCCACCTTCATTAAAGAAGAATTGTGGAGTTTCACAGCCGTCTAAATTAACATTTTTGATTTTTTTAACCGGCAACCCTTCTATGGTTTCTTCTGCGCCTGGATTCAACCCCAATTGTCTATTGACTTCTTGAAGCCGTTCCTGCTCGCTTCTCGTATCTTTAACAGCGGGGTGATCATAAGGTAAAGTCAGAATTTGTAACTCTGCCTCAAATTTACCTAACTCATCTGAAGAACTCCCGTCAGGACCATAAACTCTAAAGCGTTTCTGCTCGTTGTCGCTATCTATTTTTTCTTTCCAACCAGGTGGAATCTTTAAAGAATAACCAAATTCTGGGTTGGTATATGACTGCCAATTGCTTGTATCAGTCTCCTGTTCTGGAATGGTCGTAGCTTGAGCTATAAACTTCATACTTAACAACATCCGGTCATAAATGCCTCTTAACTCTTCTGGGCTTCTTTTTGTCAAAGACAAAACTGATGGAATAAAATTCCCTGTCACTACAAACAAATCATTGCCTCGCTTAACAAATGTCGTAACATACAATACTCCGCCCTGCTCGTGGCCAAATGGCTTTTCAAATTGACGCGCGGAATAACCACCCACTAACAAATTTTTACCTGGCTCTTTAAAATTGTAACTTGCTAAAGTTGTTTCCAAAGAAAATTTTGAAGAAAGTTTGAGAATTGAAATATTGTTAATATCTTCAACATTCGGGGCAGTAATTCCTTCATGTAGCTCTTCTTGGGGGCCAAAGACTATCCGGGCTATCCCACGGTCTATCTCATCTGCTGGTATTTCCTTAAATTTCCATTCTGGTGGATATTTAATCTCATAGCCATGGAGCTCGGATTTATACGTCTTCCAATTAACTATACCATCTTGCTCAACGGCTGATTCTTGAAGCTTGTTATTCCTTTGAGATTTAAGAAAAAAGAAAACTCCAGCAGACGTTAAAATAAAAGCGACAGCAATAATTCCAAAAATTAGAAGTGGTTTCTTAAAACTGAATTCTTTTTGGGGGTGTGATGAAATAGGGTTTAGTTGGACATCTGCAGGAATTGCTGTCTGAGAATTGATTGTTTGAAACGCCTTGTCTATTTGTTCCTTTGCCCATCCACTAGACAAAAGTGCTTTTTCAATCTCATCTCTTGCTACACCCTTTGCGAATTGATCACGGATATAGTTTAAAACCTCATCAGATTCCATCTAATTTAGGGATAACAAAAAAATAATAATAATTCGACGTCTCGTTTGGGGTTTGCGCAACCCGAGGCTAAAAAGTGGCACTCCCCAATATTAGTGCACTTAGGACGTTTTTTCTAGAGACAGAAGAAGAGTTTGAGACGAATATTATTCGGCAGTAGATCGATGAATGAGTGAAGCTGCCAGCGTTTGATACGGAATACCTTCCCTAATCGCTTTTGCTTTTAATTTAAATAAATCTCTTTCTGATAGCCTGATGTTAATATTTCTCGTCTTGGCTAGCGTATTCCTTGCTATTTGCATAGCCTCTCTTCTGGCTTTCGCTTGGTCTTTGACAGGGACCCATTCTCCACGTTCCAATTCCGCCAGTAGTTCTTTTTCTTCTTTATCTAGTTCAAAATATTTCACTTTTTCTCCTTTATTAAATATTTCTTTGTCATACTCCTGCTTGGATATATGGTTTTAAGAAAAAACTTTTCTTTGTCTTCTACAAATGGAACCACATATGCATAATTATCTACATTTACAACGTACATTTTTTGGTTCGCCCTTTTGGGATGTTCCAGTGTGATCAATAAACCACCCTCGATTATAGAGTTAATTATTTCTTCAAACCCAATGCCTCTTTCACTTTTTAATCTCTCGTTTTTTCCTACATCCCAATCGAAGACTCTCACTAATGAATTGTATGACAAATCATATGCTTTGTCAATATAACGTACGAGGTAATTAGATCGTGGACACTTTGTATTTCTGTAAGTACTCCTCTGGTGTATCAAAATTCAGGGCAAAGTGCAATCGTTTAGTATTGTAGTACTCAGTCCACTGCTCAAGTGCCATATTAAGTTCTTCTAAGCTCAGATCTTGGGTATCAACCAATTGGTAAAACTCTTCCTCATCAGTTCTGTGTGATCTCTCCACACAACCATTCTGGTCAGGTGTATGAATCCAGGTGTATTGATGGGCAATACTTTTACCCTGAAGATACTTAACAGGTTCTGATTGGAATTCCAAGCCATTGTCTGTCTGGATACGCGCAACATTGATACCCCTTCCGGCTGCTTTCTTGACCAGTTTGCCTAGAAAATCAACCGTAGTTGTGCCGTCAATCTTTCTGTATGCTCGAAGAAATCGCCACTTGGACACCACGTCAATTGCTGTATACTGAAACCTTCTTCTACCTTCTAAGAACTTGGTGTCAATCTGCACCAGTTCTCCAGGCACAGAAGCATGATTGAAAAGCTTAGTCTGTCTCCTCTTTCTCCTGTGCCTCTTGATGATCAGGTTTCGTCTCTTCCACCAGTTGTAGATTGTCTTTGGGCAGCATGGAGGAGTTCTGCCTTCCCTAAGCCACAGTTGATACAGATAGTAGTGTGATTTAGCTGGATTGTCTCTTTTCCACTGGCAGACTTCGACAACAATGTTCCATGGTATTGTCCGCAAGTGTCTTGGTCGTCTTGATCTAGTTTTGATTGTTGTTAAGTTGTACCTCTTGTACCTCTTCTGCCACTTGTAGAAGGTTGATTTACCAATACCCATCAGTCTACATAAATATCTGACATTGACCTTGTCATCTCTCTGCATCATTCCGTAAGCATCCATAACCTTCAGTCTTAGAAGTTCGTTGGCATCAAGCTCCACATTGTGTATTCTCAATGTGAACACCTCCTTTCCCTAGATGACTATTCTAGTTAAGAAGTGTCCACGATGTGTTTACACACTACGTATAATTATATATGCTTTTGGGATTTAGAAGTCAAAAACCCGCCAAGAGTTACTAAAACTTCACGACCCCGGGAGCTTCTTCTTGAATTAGATGGGGTTCGGGCGACTCAGATGTTTCGGTTTTTGTTGATCCCCCTGATTCGGTTTTGACTGTTGGACTCTCAGATGGGACTGGAAAAGTTCTTCTGCTTGGCGTTTCTATGGTCGGCTCATCGTGACGGACCGTTACCGGACACCAATCCCACCACTTTTCACCATCGGCAAATTCTGCCGAGTAAGCAACAAAGTCAGGTTCATCGCGTTTTGGGCCATCAACCTTTTTTGATTTGTAGACAAAACTATTGCCGTTTTGGCTTATTTTCCTTATGTCATTATCGGGCGCAACCAAAGTGCTCAAAGCAACCGATTTTATTTTTTGGGAAAATGGGTCGGCGACAATTGTGACTGTTTTTT
>Ga0155654_114_pt5 | contig 8509 bp, 9 predicted proteins | sample RifCSPlowO2_01_FD_107311 | JGI IMG/M metagenome (GOLD analysis project Ga0155654, IMG submission 107311) | Candidatus Woesebacteria bacterium RIFCSPLOWO2_01_FULL_39_25 | reverse complement strand
CACAATCAAACCCCAGGGTTGAGGTTGCCACAAACCTTTTCTTTACCGGAGTATTCGACAGAATCGACGTTCTTCCCAACGATGCGCTGCATGTAATTGACTACAAAACCGGAAAAGAAGACGCAGTTGATAAAAGAAATATTCAACTTCCTCTATACGCAGTTTTGGCAGAGAAGATATTCAGAAAACCCGTAATCCAAGTCAGTTATTTGAACTTGGAATCAGGAAGGTGGGATACAAAGGGGCTAGAAAGAGGATACGCCTTTGACATAATCGGGAGAGTTCAAGAAATAGTTGCACAAATTCCAAGAAGTGATGAAAAGGAAGATTTTGTTTGTGAATACGGTAACCGCTGTTTTCATTGCAATTATTTGAAGGAAATGGGTTATGGTTTAGAGACTTGACAGAAATTGATTACTTAGCTAAACTTAGCTAATATGTTGACGGCAAATATTCATGAGGCAAAAACTAACCTTTCAAAGTTGATAGAACAGGTTTTACAAGGTAAGGAAGTAATAATTGCCAAAGCAGGAAAGCCAGTTGCAAAAATTGTTAAGTTTCAAAAACCCACAAAAAAAAGTTCTTATGGCATCTTAAAAGGTAAAATCTGGATGTCTGATGATTTTATAGAAGAGGACGAAGAAATAAACAAGATGTTTTATTCTGAGTGAAGACGAAGAACAAGCTTAGCTTATGCAGAGTAAGAAATTAGAGAATGAAGTATCTTCTTGATACCCACGTTTTTATTTGGTGGTTAGAAGCAGACCAAAGACTTAGCCAAAATTTGAAGCGGATTATTGATAATCCAAATAATATAAAATTCGTTAGCGTTGCCACTTTTTGGGAAATTATTATAAAGGTTCATACTAAGAAACTTTTCTTAAAAACACCGGTTAAAAATATTTTGAAAAATTTTGAGTTTGAAACTTTGGAGATAAACTTAAAACACGTCTTAGGATTAGAAAAATTACCTGATTATCACAAAGATCCATTTGACCGAATGCTTATCGCTCAGGCCAAAGTTGAGGACTGTACTTTAATTACCAATGACCCCAAAATTCAAAAATATAAAGTAAAAATTGTCGGATAATGAATCTCTTTTCAGAGAAACAAATAAAACTCTTTCTAGAAGAAACCCTAAATGAAGCTAAAAAAGCTCTGAAGTATGGGGATTACCCAATTGGGAGTATTGTAGTAAATTCAAAAGGTGAAATTATTGCTAAATGTCGTAATGAAAACATTACTGAAGACGATATCACTGCTCATGCGGAGATTTTATGCTTAAGAAAGCTGGGTATCAAGAAGCTTTCAAAAGATAATGGTTCCGAACATTATCTTTTTTCCTCTTTAGAACCGTGTGGGGGGTGCGGATTTTTTATAGCTCGCACAAACATTAAAGCCATTTATGTACCTTGTTTGGATCCATATAGACCAGGAGTTAGCGCATTAATGAGGTTCAAGGATTTTTTAGAGATCTTCAGTAATATTGAACTTATTGAAGGCACTTTTCCTGAATTATCTAAAGAGTCACTCTCATTGATGGGAGATTACTTCTTAAGTAAGGGGAGAGATGAAGTCGCTATAATTTACGACAAAAAAAGCCTTTGAGGCAACAGCGAGAATCTTTTTGTACCAAATCCTGGAGGCCGGAGCGGGAATCAAACCCGCGCATAGATGTTTTGCAGACGCCCGTGTTTTCACTTCACCATCCGGCCGTTAGTGTATTCTATACTAACTAGCCTCGAAAACAAAGCCTTGAACTAAGTGTATTTAGGTTCAGGGCCAGAAATGAATTGAATAGTTCCGTTATCACTCAAACTACTAGAGTGCTAATGCATATATTAATAGGGGAGTGTACTTTTTGTCAAGACAAATTTTACTCGTGTTTGCACTTGCAAACTTAAGTTTGTTAAGTATAAACTCACTTACTGTGAGAAAACTGAAGCTAGCAGCCATAGTAAGTATATCTCTGTTATTACTTATAGGATTAGTATTTTTTATGATCGGCTATCTGAGGCCGAAGGTTGCAGGTATATATATAACTACGAATCCTTCCGCCACGGTGTTTATTAATTCGGAGCAAGTTGGAAGAACTCCTTATAGAGCAACAAGAGATCCTGACGAGATTACTGTCGAGCTTATTCCGGAATCGTTTCAAGTCCCTCTTGCTCCCTATGAGACCAAGGTTACGCTTGTTGCTGGAGTTGAAACGGTCTTGCAACGTGATTTTGGTGAAATAGAAGAAACGTCAGCAGGCGAGATAATATCGTTTGAAAAGGTAGATAAAGACGAAACAAGCTTATCTGTTGTTACTATACCAGACCAAGCCCAACTTCTAATAGATGGCAGAGAACGTGTCTTTACTCCGTATAAAACGTCTTCCCTTTTACCGGGTGAACACGCACTAGTCATTTCGGCAAATGGTTATAAGGAGCGGGTGGTTGAGGTGAAAACACACGACGGTTATAAACTGACCGCAATTGTTAAACTGGCCAAAGAAAAAGAATCAGAAGAAGAACAGCCGGTTGCTTCAGAAGCTGCGACCCAAGATCAAGATAAAGAAGAGGAAAAGGAACTGGTTGAAATATTAACTACCCCAACAGGTTACTTAAGAGTTCGTGCTGAACCCTCGTCTTTAGGTAATGAGGTAAGTCAAGTAGAACCAGGAGAAACATACACCTTAATTGAAACTGACGAAAAAACTGGTTGGTTTAAAATTGAATACCTGCCTGCCTTGCCTGCGCAAGCAGGGCAGGCAGGCGAGGAAGCGAAAGTTGGTTGGATTTCCAACCAATATGCAAGAAAAGTTGCTGAGAAAATTACCCCAACGCCAACTTCTAAACCAAAAGCAACTCCTACTCCAATTTGAACTTATGTCCAATTCGCTACTCCCCCATAAAGAACCCAGATAATAATGCCTGTCCAAAGAAGCAGTGATCCGACAAGAGCTTTGTCTGTCAAAAATAATTTTTCAGGGGCTTCGCTTTTGTTTTCAAAGATTAAAGCTTCATAACGCATAATTCCAAAAATTACTAAAGGAATGGTCACCATTAGAAGTTTACTTATTGTTGTTGTTCGTGAGATTTCGGCCAAAAATAGCCAAACACGGGTTGCAGGAGTTGGAGATTCAAAAAATGTAAATAATGCCCAACTCATCCAGGAAGCGTTCGCAAACATTGTTACATAGGAGTTAAGAAGTTCCCGGTGATATCGAGTTAAACTTACTCTCGTTTTGCCTTCAGGAATGATTCCTAATTCAGCCCGTCTTTTTCCTGATGCAAGAAAAAGCGCAACTGATATTACACAGAGCAAAAACCATACAGAAAGATGTGCATCTACAACAAAGGCTCCTCCATATACTCTAAGTATGAATCCAGTCGCGATAATAAGAATATCAATAATCGGTATATTTTTAAGACCCAAGCTATAGAGCGCTTGTAAAGAAAGGTAAGCTGATACCGAAAGTAAAAAAAGGTTATTTAATCGTGACGCAACTGATAAAGAAGTAAAAATAAATGCACCCATTGCTATTAAGGCAACAAATAAGGGAAGTTTCCCAGCGGCAATCGGGCGACTTTTTTTGATAGGATGTGCGCGATCTCGTTCTGCGTCAGCTATATCGTTAAAAATATAAGTAGCTGATGCTGCGAGGCTGAAGGAAAAAAAGGCTAGTAGCGCCTTACCAAATAAAAGTTTGTCAAAAAGACCACCAGCAAAAATTAATGCAGCAAAAACCGACAAATTTTTCACCCAGTGAATGGGGCGTGCTATACGAATAACTTGTACTAAATTTTCAAAAGGTTTTATGGTCATAGTTTTATTTTTTTTAACCTGTAACTTAGCCAGAAAAGTAGTCCTCCGATAGCTACAGTAATTCCTACAATTGTATAGAACTTGTATGAAGCGTTCAAATTAAGAGCTAATATACCTAAAATTCCTGTTATCACCCAGTAAAACAATGCAACACTTCGTTTGCTAAAGCCCGCGTCCAGAAGCTTATGATGTAAATGCCCCCGATCTCCCCAGAAAGGTGACTTACCTGACAGTATTCTTCGTGCCATTGTAAATACGGTGTCGATTAAAGGTACTGCAAGTACGACCATCAGTGTACCAACCTTTGTTGTAGAAAGAATTGAAAGAATGCCGAGCATAAATCCAGCTAAAGTAGATCCGCCGAAACCGGGCATAATTTTTTGAGGAAATATATGCCATGGCAAAAATCCGAGATACGCTCCCATTGTTATTGCTGCCAAGATAGTTACTGGCCACTGTGTAATGTCTGCCGAAAATCGTAATGAGAGGACAGCAATTGTAGCTGCGGCAATCGCAACAGTTCCAGAAAGCTGTCCATCGAGACCGCTTGCTCCAATATTGATAAAATTCATCAAAGTTACAATCCATAAAAGAGCAAATAAATCAGAAAGTATCCAAATATTTCTTTCCTCGCCAAATAAAAATAAAGTTATTCTTGGGTAAGAAAGGTCAATAACTCCATTAAAAGGATTTGTTAAAAATGCGATACCAATACCGGCTGCAATCGGTATTCCTGCTGCAAGAAACTGTATTGCTAGTCGCTTATGAGGATTTAAGTCCAATCTATCATCGATAACACCGAGGATTACAATGACAAACGCACCTAGAAGAATTCCAACTAAGTGTTGATCAAGGGTAATTAGAAAAATAGAGGCTGTCAAAATTCCGAGAAAGACTGGAATGCCTCCCCCTCGCGGGACGGGATATGTATGTATAACTTTCGGGTGGATATGTTTTTTGGGATCATCAATTATTCCAATTTTACCTGCCAGGCGTATAACCAAAGGAGTTGTTGCATATGTGACAGTTGCTGCAAAAAGGGCCGGAAGGACAACCAAAATCAAGAGTGTTTCCATGTATTTCAAAAACTTCCCACAAGTAGTGCAATTTTAACAATTGTTATTACTGAAAGAATGCTTATTGCAAACGAAGAAAGAATCAAAGTTTTTTGTAAAAATTTATTCTGCAAAAAAAATACAAGACCCGTATTTATGAGAGTAATTATGAAAGATATAATCGCAGGTGTTACTAGACCAAGAGAAGTTGTTAGTTGATCCTCTCCTTCAGGAAGTCCGTAAAAAAGCGGTAACTCGGGCGGAAGGTTATTTTGCATTAGAATTACAAAGAAAATACCTAATCCACTTACTACTAAGGATGAGTAGATAAATTTAGGAATCGGGAGATTTTTTCCTTCAACAACTTTGTTTTTTGGGATCAGACTTGAGAAAGCAAGTCTAACCTTTTTGTTTTCTGTTGATTTTGTTTTCTTCATTCGCAAGGACTAACTGATTGTATCAAGAAGTGCTGTCTGAAAGAAATTTCTGAAAGAAAATTTTCCCTTCATGGGGAAATAAGAGATCGAATTTTTGGACTCAGAAGTTTCCAGATCTCTGCCCCATCGATTGTTTCTGCGAGTCCGTAGTTATTGTGTAAAAACCCTATAAGTAGTGGGAAAGGTTGTGAGTCGGGAAGAATTATAATAAAACTTGGGATATCATTTGCTAGAATTTTTATAGTATCTTCTTCGGCTGAGAAGTCCTTGATATGATAATCGGCTACGTATTTACCTGGAGGAAGTCTTTTTGAAAGTGCGTAGATTGGCGAACTTTCTCCCCAGACAAATATTTTTTCAGAAGGTTTTGTTGCAGTAAGAACAAAGTCCGCTATCTTATAATTTCTGGGGACATGAGATCCAAAGGTTGATAGATATTCTTCGCGAGTTAGACCCCCTGCCAATAATTGAATAAATTTCGTATAGTAGGGAACAGTTGGGTAGTACCAGAATTTAAAATATACTGGTACAAAAAAGGCGATGGTTAAGGGGATAATTGTGAGTACTTGTTCTCTTACCTTACGGGTAACTAAAATACTCAAAAGCAAAGAGATTGGTGGTACAGATTGGATAAGATAATGTGGGTAAGGACGTTCAGAAAGAGTAACTGCGAAAAGAGTTAGCATTAGCCATGTTGTACCAAAAAGAAACTCAGTAGATAGTTTTTTTCGGTACCAGAAAAGGATTCCGACTCCAAAAGCAATAACAGCCCCCCGAAGTAGTAATGGAGAATTGCGTACAAAGAAAGGCTCTTGAACGTCGGTTGGTCGCCAGCTCGAAAGGTAGCCGACATTTTGTAGAAAGGCAGCTGATATATACTCCCCTAACGCACCCCGCAGATAATACCAGACAAAGGTCAATAAAATTAGTGAAAGAAACCCGATCAATAGGTAGAAAGTTCTTGAGGTAGTTGTTTTTAAACTTTTCCACGTCAAGTTTTTTTCTGTAAATAACCAAAGGAGTACTATTGCAGGGACATCAAACGCCGCGGGAACTTTAAAAAGTGTAGAAACTGCAAAAAGAACTCCCGAAACGAAAAGATTTTTTCTTGTAAGTTTTTTTGATAAAAGTAGGTAAAAAGCAAGTATGGTCGTACCCACCATAAATATTTCAGCATTTGCGATATTTCCTTCAAGAAGTGGGAGAGTAGTTAATAGTGCAAAGATAATTGTTGCAATTTTTTGGGCCTTTACACTTTTGGGAAATAAAACCTCCGATAACTTCCAGAAAATAAAGACAGTTATAAGATGCCAGATGGCTAAAATCGCTTTAAACCAGAAAAGTCTTCCGGAAATGGCTGCCAAAATATAAAGAAGCGGGGGTTTATTATCGTGAACTCCAAGATATAAAGGAACCCCTTGACGTATGGCTTCCCCCAACGTTAAGTAGATCATCTCATCACCATACGAATACGGTTCAAAGAAGGAAGGAATTCGAAGAATAAAAACAACGACAAGTAAGATGAAAAGCCAAACAGGAGTATGTAACTTGGCAAGTATTTTAGTCATTTTGGGTTAGCCAGATAAATTTAAGAGAGTCGAATGTTTTTACCTCACCTTCAGTATATCCTTGTATTTTTGCTTCATCAACCATTTTTCCTCAGCTGTTAAATAATTAACCAACAGTCAACGTGTTTGCGCTTAAATAATGCTAATATGAAATTGTGAAAAAGACATTGGGTTATGGGTTCAAAGTATTTCAGATTTACTACAAGGCCAATGGAAGGTGGGCAATACTGGATATTATAGAGCGCCTTTACGATACGACCTTCTATCCTCTTATTCAGGTATATCTTTTAGCCAGGCTTCTCGATCTATTGGCGAGTGGCAAACAGCTATCTTTTTCTGATATTACTTCCCTGATTATTGTTTATCTCACCGCAAGCCTACTCAAGGTACTTATTCACTATATTGCACTCATAAGAGGTCCGGGATATGAATTTGCGTTTAATGATTATATTGAATTACAACTGGATCAAAAGTTAAATAAACTAGACCCGGCAGTTTTTGAAAGCACAAAGTTCCAGACACTTCTGGCCCAAATGAACGGAGTAAAGGGATCAATGAGCAGTTATCTCGATCGGATGATTGCTGTTTTAAGTATGACCGTTCAATTTGTCACAGCAACTTTCGTTGTGTCAACAAAGTTTCCAGTATTTGTTCCGATTATTGTTTTTTCAACAATTCCCCTATATCTTTCTTTAGATAAATATCGGGATGATACTTGGCCATTTATGAGTAAAGAAAGGGGTTTGCTTGAAAGACTATTTCAGTATATCAGATATACTTTTTCCAACCCTTCAACGTCAAAGGAAGTGGCCATTTTCAAAAATGGGCAGATACTTTTAGAAAAATTTAAACATTCTCATGACCGTTATTACCAAAAGTTTTCTAAAGTATATCGTAAAACTTTAATTACTATTCTTCTTTCAGGTTTTGTTCAGCTTGGTGCTTTTGTTATAACTCAAGCTCTTAATTTGGCGGCAGTTTTTGCTGGCAAATTAGCAATTGGTCAGTTTACACTTTACTTCCAACAAACCTTGAATTTGGCTAAAAGCTCCGAAGTTGTTTTAGATAATTATTCTTCCATGAATATGAGAAGTAGATACATAGATCAATACTTTGAGATATTGAACTATCCCAATTCACTTGTATTGCCAGACAAGCCTGTTCCGTTCCCTGGTAATCCTAAACCTCCGGTTCTAGAATTTAATAATGTCTCTTTTAAATATCCAGATTCGAAACGATTTATATTGAAAAATTTTAATCTTACAATCGGAAGCGGAGAGAGGGTTGCATTGGTTGGGGAAAATGGGGCAGGTAAATCAACTTTAATAAAATTAATCCTAAGATTTTATGACCCGACCGAAGGCGAAATATTTCTCAATAAGGTGAACATAAAGGATATAAATTTGGATGACTGGTATAAACAAATAGGTGCGTTGTTCCAAGACTTTATTAAATACCAATTTACATTCAAAGAGAATGTCATTTATGGAGATTTATCAAAACAAAACGACATGCTTGCAATCCAAAAAGCTATACAAAAATCCGGGGCAGACAGTTATTTAAAAGATTTACCCAAGGGAGTTGACCAGATAGTGGGGAAAACTTTTGAAAGTGGAGTTGATTTGTCAGGTGGGCA
>Ga0155654_112_pt1 | contig 19501 bp, 17 predicted proteins | sample RifCSPlowO2_01_FD_107311 | JGI IMG/M metagenome (GOLD analysis project Ga0155654, IMG submission 107311) | Candidatus Woesebacteria bacterium RIFCSPLOWO2_01_FULL_39_25 | reverse complement strand
TGAAAGATATGGAGGCCAGTTGAGTACCAAGTCGGGAGCAAATTGAATAAGCTCGGCGGGGTAAGTGGAGTTGTCGGGAAGATCACGTTGCAAATCAACTCCATCTCTGGCCCCAATTGGTCCGTTACCAATAATGCCCAATCCAGCAAGTATACCTCGTACATATAGTTGTTGGTCTAAATCATTATCTCTAGTTCCTGTCCGTATCTGACCGTCAGCAAAGATAAGGCCTTCCAGATCAACTAACCTGTTTGGATTAGATGCAACTCCTCCAACTTCGGGATCAATCAAGACATTATAATTTGCAATTAAATAAAAGGCGCCTACTCCATCCCCAAATCTAATTTTCGTATTAATTGTCACATCCCCGCTTTCCACAAAAACTATTACTTTACGGTTCGCAAGACTAATAAGTTTGTTAGGTACGTCGTTTGAATCAAGAATCAAAGATCCACCGGTATGCTTAAACCAATAATATCCACCGTAAGAAAATCCTCCATTTTCAAGTGTATTTTCATTCACCGTGGTTTCGATATTAGATAATACTTGACTCGGAATCTTTTTCTCAAAAAAGTCATAACTATAACTGTCTGTATTTAGATATGGAACGTTTTGGGCAACCCAACCTTGTGACGACGGCTCACCACTAGAAAGATTGATTGTACTTCCTGCCGCAGGAATACCCGGATGATTGGTCGGATTATCTCTGATCAAGAATGGAAAGAGCGAGGAAGAAGGAATGGGTGAGTAAATAGATCCAATGCTTGTTGATCCCGACCAAATATCTCCGCCAATAACCTGCCACCAGGGAGGAGGGCCGGCAACATCTCCTGATCCGCTTCCTCCAGTACAGTTATATGGCGGAGCAGGGGGGTCGTCAAGCATTCTTCCGGCAACATCAACCACAATTGTCCCCGGTGTTAATAAACTTAATTTGGCAGAAAAGCCAGTAACATTATCAACATATGTTAAAGCTCCCGGGCTGCAAGGATTGGTATAATTGAGATCATCCGCACAAAGAACTGCAGTTCCTGTTGAGGAGGCATTAATAGTAAAAGTTACCTCATCAACTGTTCCGTTTGCTTGATTTACATTGGGTATAAGCTTGATACTTTGTCCGACACTCATTGCAGGTAAAGGATTTAAAGAAACAGCACAGGAAGGTATAGAAGAGGCTAGACAACTAAAGGCTTCGAAAGGACAGCGTGCACCTGAATAAGGATAAGCTTCACCGGCCCTTATTCCCTGCACGTCCCAGGTATAATTCGAATCAGGGGTTATATTGAAAGACATTGAAGTTGCCGTATTTTCCCTTGCCTGATCTCCACCTCCGGCGTTAAACCAGTCCCATCCCGGATCTTTATTCAATCTCAACATATATCGTACTGCTCCTGCTAATGGGTTCCAACTAAAGTTCACAGAATCGCCTTCGGGAGCGCAAGTTCTTGATATTCCTGAAGGGCATGGAAGGGGTGGAGGGGGTGGCCCACAGTTAAAATGCCACCATACATCCCAAACATCGCCGGAACCACAACGAAATGTCACAGAATTTCCCGGTGTGGGTGGATTAGATTCACAACCCGTTGAATTTTCACAAGTCGTATAGCCCACAGTGCATCCTGCTGGTACGTCAACCCATACGTCCCAGCGGCCGTTTCTGATAGGGCCGCTGGAATATGGGTTATTGGAAATGTCAAAACCATATGCACAATAATCCTCCGGTTCACTGTTCGAAGCCCAACAGCCATGTACGGTTGCACTATTAACTTCAGGGGGTAAAGGAGCTAGGTTTGATACCTTCTGACCTTTGATATCATCACAAGGATTCGGCACTCCACCCCCACCGCCTCCGGTAGGTGTCGGACCACCCCCTCCGGGTGTCGGTGTCGGTCCTCCTCCACCCCCGCAAGTCTCGGCACAGTAACAAGCTTCTGGATCTGCAGTAACGCAGCACGATAAAGGCGAACAATCAGCTCCACCTACACATTCGGCCAAACCAGAGCAGGGGTTTTGTGCTTGAACTGTAGTAGGTTTAACTAATAAAGAAACACTGACAACGCTAACAATAATTACTATTGCAATTTGTACGTAATATAACCTTAACATACTACCTATTAAGCTTTATAATTAAAGCAAGTCAGCAACGCTAATAATCTTTGTTCGTTCTCCTATATTAAGATCAAAGATTTTTTGAGAACCGTCTCTCAGTCCCGTAACAAGCCCAAATTTTGTGCTCGCTTTATCGTAATCTTGGACAAGTCCGTCAAAATAACCAACGTCTTGGACAAAATTAGGAGGTAAAGTCGAAAAAACTGCAATGACTTGTTGCTTACCGCCAACCTTTTCCTTTAAGTTAAAAAGTAGGCTCAATTTGTTTCCCGAAGTGACAACTTTCGCATAATCAGTTTCTACAGGAATAGCACTCTTGTTCCCGTCGAGTATGAAGAAAATGGCTCGTGAGGTGACATTGTACACACGATCAGCTTTGTTGATGTGTAAAAAATATATTTTTGAATCATCGATCCTATCTATTTTGCCTGGCTCGACTTCAAGCTCGTAAATCTCACTAGAATAAGTGAAAATATATAAAAGAGGTGGAGGATTTTGTGCAGCTGTTGCATAGACAACTAACGCCTTATCACCATTATTAAGCGAGTTTTTAAACAAACCGGAAATATCCCTAAATTGTAATTTATCTAACGAGTAAATAGGTCTTTGTGTAGCAGTATTTTGAGAAGCATTTCCTATTTCTTTTGTAAAAATTCCATTCGTTAGTTGTAGGTTTTTAAATATGTAAGAAATACCAAAACCAAAAAATAAAGCTAAAGTTAGCATTAAATAAAAAAGGGGAGATTTTAGGAAAAATCTGCGTTTTGAACTATATATAGCTTCAACGTTGACTTTATTGACTACGGTGTTCTCGCTTTGATTTAATTTTAGGGGCATTGAGCTATTTTATACACAAAATAGTCTTACTGTAAATCCCGATGTATCCTGGATTTAAAGATTATTTAATGTAAGTTGGAAGCTGTTTCAATTCTAGCTATTTATATTGTTAACGTATAAAGTATATTTTTTCAATAGTTAAGAAGTGTAAGTACTAAATTACTTCCGAAATTGTATGCTTGGAGATTATTATTACGGCTAAGGTTTAGGAGTAGGATTGGGGCAGGGTAAACTATAACTTCCCTGGTACCTGCCTATACTTATTTCATCAGATTTCTCAGGCTGAGATATACCCATAATTCTATACCACATCAATTCCAGCATCCAACCTTGATATTCACCGTTAGTATCAATAGTACAAGACCTATATCCTCCCGCTTGGTGAGTTAGTTCATGAATAAGTACCGCAATTAAATCGTAGTCATTCCATACCGTAAGGTATCCGGTGTCTATTTTTACTTCCGGCCCGACGGATAAACTTCCCTTCCTTCCCCAAAAATCGATTTTTCTATCGTAGCCTAAAATATAAGCCCTCATTTCAAGGGGCATTTTCTTTATCAAATTTAATCTTTCTCGCAAATCAGATTCATTTATTTTGAAATTCGGATCATTAGAATAGAATTTACCCTCGGAAAACATTCTGTCTACCCATTCATCAACTGCTTCGTCGGTAGTATCTACTTCCGGAGGATTTGCCCAAATTATTGATTTGAAATGCGGGCCCTGCCAAACCCTGGTTGCTGCGTAGGCGCCATCGTAACTCCAGGGTGTAAGAATTAACGGGTTACCTTCTCTAAAAACAAAGACCTCATACGCAATCTCGCCTGTATTTGGATCCTCGTAGGCAACGTGCCATTTATTCACTTTTTCCGACAATAATTCAAGTCCCTCTAAAAATTGATTCCCTTCGTCCGTATCAATAACAATAACTTGATTAAGACCTTCTATTTTGGGTAATTCCCAAAAATGAATGATTTGACCCTCTGTTTCCCCCCAACCATAAGCAGGGGCAAGAATCGAACCGTTTTCGGCATCTTTAACAAGAACTATACTTTCTTCATCAACTATTTGATTGTCGATAACAATATTATTAATTTTGGACTTTGTGGCTAAGTGCGCCACCGGAACTTTTATCGTAATTCTCTCTTCTTCAAGAGCCTGTCTAAGTTGAGAAACTTCATCTGTTATATCGACCTGATCCGAAATTGATACCTTCATTGATTCTTGATTATTTGCTTCAGTACTTTCCTCTGGATTGACTTCAGATGCTTTGGCCTCGCCTGTCTGGGTTGCGGCAGCTGCCTCGGTAGGATTCTCTGCCGCTTCGGCTCCTCCTTGTACTGTTAATCCAATTAAACGATCTAAAAATCCAGTATCTGTATCTATTGTTGGGACAAGGGGAAATATTTCAATTCCATCCTCGGATTCAACTTGAATATAAAGAGACTTTTTAACACTTCCGTCCGGCATTTGTGCACTACCGGATATTAATTTTAATCCTACGTCAGCGGTTTCGTTTCCTTCATTTAATCCGACTAAATCCCATACAATACGGTCTTCAATCTCTTCTTTTGTGTCGAAATCTATTCCGTAAGTGGTTGCTTCACCTGTATTTTTATCTAACTTTGCCAATATTCCCCATTGTCCTCCCAAGTTGTTATCCGCGGTTCCGACTGCCCATTCCTCTGAAGTATCAAGCTCATCTACCACCAAGCGATTAAATCTCATTATCTCTCCACCAGGTGGGAAAAAATCAACCTTGCTTGTAAGTTCGACGTTAATCCCTCTATGGGTAAAGTTTTTCCACGCCTTAGCTTCGTCTCCTGCAATCTCTTCAGTAAGACTTTGGGGGAGTTCAATTATTTCAATATCTTCAGTAACTAATGGTTTCCCAGTTATCGCATCAATGGGAACAGGAGAACAAGCACTAAGTTCTGAGGCAAGATAAACTGCGCCAGCAGTAACTCCTACAACTTTCAAGGCACCAATTCCATAACGAACCGCGCGTTGTCTGGCGTTAGGCAACTCATAAACAAATGTGTCCTCACTGGCTTCCTTAAAATCTGTTGATGTCGCGTCTGTCGGCAAGGGACTCCCTGTGGCAGCGTGCATAACAGAAGAAGTTGGCCAAATTCCTGCTACACTATCCACGACTTTGTCATAAAATGTAGGTGGTGATTTAGGATTGAGTCCAGGCGTCTCTTTAAAATCAACCGCACCCTCGTGAGGATCGAGCTCCAGGAGATTAAGATCGATACCGGCACTATTTACCCCTTTAACAGTTGTCCAAAACGCTAAATTTGCTTTTGCCCTTGCTAAGTTGAATGGACTCAACTTAAATCTATCGTCTGTCTCTGATCGCTCCAGAATTTCTTCTAATGCTGCGACTCTAGTTACAATATCCGGCCTTGCCCTAACAAATACTCTCGCTCCTTCGATGTCCCGTTTTTCATCTGCAGGATCCAATCCTTCTCTTCCCCTTACCCTACCTGTCTCAATTTGTAGCCCTAGTGGATTTTCCGAGGGAAGTAAAATAGGAAATACCCTTCCTGTTCTAAGATTACGTGCTAATCCTATTCTCCCTTGAATCGCTTCTACAAAGCCTGGCTCGTCTACTACCCTAACTCTCCTGTGATCATTTTCAGTAAGGTGAGGTCTTACAACAAAGGTAAGTTCTGGACGAGGTTCTATAAAACTCTCGTTACTAAGAAGGCCTTCCTCAATATCTCTTTCGGACATATTTTTAACCTAGAAAAAACCCTCCGATTTGGAGGGTTAAAACTTCTAAGCTTTGTTAAAAAGCTTGGTAAATAAAAGGATTAATGTTTTTCTAGTTCCAAGACCAGTAAAATTTGACATCTTGGAAGTACATTATAGCACTAATTTTCCACTTCTGCAGAGACTGTGATGGACTGCTTGTTGGTGGCACTTTTAATCCTGAAGAATCCAGTTTAACCTGTCGAGGTCAGAATTAACTTTAGGAGTTCTGGCTCTCGAATAAAGTTGAAAGGTTTGAATAAGCAGAGCTTGGCACCGCTAAAGCGTTGTAAAAATCTTCCATGACATCGATTCCTTTATAGTAATTTGATAGACTGAAGTGCTCATTTGGTCCGTGGACGTTGGAACCTGAATAGGCAAATCCAACCATAATTATCGGCACCTTTAATATCCTTGCCGTAATTGGAACAAATCCAATGGAACCACTAACTCTTTTTAAAATAGGTTGCCTTCCATAAATTTTTTTAAGACTTCGTTTCATTAAATCAAAAACTGGATGATTTGCCGGTGCGACGTAGGGTAAACAATCCGCGTGACGTATAATCTCCAACTTGACCCACTTTGGCACTAGAGTTTTTACATACCTTTCAAATAAAGAAAATATTTTATCGTTATCCTGGTTTGGTACTAACCTCATACTAATTTTTGCTGAAGCCTTTGCTGGAATTATCGTTTTGCTTCCCTCTCCTAGGTATCCCCCCCATATTCCATTAACATCAAGTGTTGGTTGAGTCCACTTTCTCTCTCCTATTGAATACTTTTTTTCTCCTCCTCCCAAACCATAAAGTGATCCTTCTTTGATTACCTCATCTTCAGATTTTTGAACCCATTTTATATTCTGTAATTCTTTTTTTTACAAACTGGCAACATCTTTGTAAAAGTTAGGTATTAATACCCTTCCTTTATTGTCTTTAAGGTTCGATATGAGGTATGCCAAAATATTTACTGGATTTTCTGCCACTCCTCCGTATACACCAGAATGCAGATCATGATCAGCCGTTTGCAATCGTATCTCGGTATAGAGAAGTCCTCTTAGACCTATATCAATGCTTGGGTGGTTCTTTTTCATTTCTGTATCTGATACCATTAAATAATCACATAGCAAAAGATTTTTAGAATACTTTTTAGCCAAAGACTCGATGCTTATAGAGCCTATTTCTTCTTCTCCCTCAATTATGAATTTGAAATTAACAGGAGGCTTCCCCTTTTCCAGAAGTTTCTTGACTGCCATTATATGAATCATGTGCTGGCCTTTATTATCAGCCGAACCACGAGCATAGATATCATCGTCCTTTACGCTTGGTTCGAATGGAGGTGTTTTCCATTCTTCAAGCGGATCGGGTGGTTGTACGTCGTAGTGGCCGTATATAAGAGTTGTAGGTAGTCGGTTATCGGTTGTCAGATTTGCAAAGACCGCGTCGTGTTTTTTGCCTTTGAGGATTTTTGTCTTGAAGCCTAAAGAATTAAATAAGTGGACCAAATATTTTCTAGCCTTTTCCATGTCGGACGTGTGTTCTTCTTGAGTCGAAACACTAGGAATCTTTAGTAGTTGTAAGAGTGGATTAAGCAGCGCTTTATCAGATAGCATGGGGATATTGTAATCTAATTAAATCCAAATTCCAAATGACAAATATCAAATTAATTGGAATTTTGAAATTGGGATTTTGGATTTGAGGTCAGCCTGCTGATCTTTGCAGGTAATGTTCACTGGATAGAAGATATTTGGCTCCATGACTTTTGTAGTGAGCTCCCCAAACGTTTTTCTTGGCAGCTCTTTTATTTACTGCGTGTAGCCATACCGACGCCTCCTCAATCTTTTTACTAAAACTCTTTAAGAAGTCAAGTAACTTTTCAAAAAATATGACGTGATATATTCCAGGTTCAACTGCTCCCTGCATTGCTGCAATCTGGGTTTCTTCCGCAAGATTTTCTGTTTTCTGGGCCAGAATCAGTATTTCCTCCCTAATTGCGTGAAGATTCATCCTTAGTTCGTTTGTCTTTTTCTCGACCTGTACTCTCTCTTCTTCAAGAAGTTTTCGCTCTAAAGCGACTTGTTTTTTTGATCTTTGTATTTCTTCATATCGACCGGAAAAAACTTCATTTATTTCTATAGCTTCACCGGGAATAAGTTCGCCAGAAAAATTTCGAGGCTGTGGGCGGATACCAAGAAGTTGTTCCATAAAATCACCAGGCAGCTTACTCGCTTCCCTTTTCATTTGATCAGCAGTTGAGGTTCCGATGTCTTTCAAAGCTTCAAGAGGATTCGGTTGCCTAGTGAATTTTTGACCTTTCTTATTATTGTTATTCATTTGGCTCAAATTTTACCACTTGAATGCAAGTTTTTCCATCTGGAACTTAATTTAAATGAGGGCTATCAATGAGTCTAGTGCTTTGCGGCGTTTCAGAATAGCCTCAATAAAGCGCCTTCGCTCGGGTGTATCAAGTTCACTTGCGAGTTTGGGATCCGCTTTTGCGGCTCCAACGGCGGAATTAATTTCTTTGGGATCCACTGTTATATTTTCGACTTTTGCAATCTCGGTTAGAATTAAATCAAGAGCAATTGCACTTTTAGCTTGCGATTCATATTCATTTCTAAGTATGTCGGCTGTTTTTCCAATTGAGGTAAGGTAGCTTTCCAGAGAAAGACCAAGTTTTTCAATTCTTTCTAAAAGTTTAGATAGTCTTGAATTTGCCTCTTCATCTATTAGTATATGAGGAACTTTTAGGTTAACTTTTTCAAGAAGGATTTTGATAATTTCCTGTTCCTTTTCTTCTCTCGTGACCTCCTTTTTATCTTTTTCCGAGCCCTTGCCGGGTGTCCAAAGTGCTTTTGCCCTTGCTAAGCCCGAGATTTCTTTCTTGTAATCCCCTAAGGTAACTTCAGGTAACTCACAAGTTATTGCACGTATCTGCCAATCTTCACCTTCGACTGTTTTTACAAGCTCGAATTTTGGATAGATAGCGGGAGTTATTTTGTGTTCATTTATAGCATCTGTAACTAGCCTTGGGAGGATTTTAGACAATGTCTTTTCAAGAAGGCTTTGTTTTGAAACATGGTCAATAATTTTAGAGATGGGTGCCATACCCTTACGAAATCCCGGAACTTCGATATCTTTTCCGATTTCTTGGGCTACTTCTTCTTGGACTTTATTAATATCCGAATACGGAATTGTAAAGGTAATTTGAATAGTTCCATCATCAGAACGGGCTATAACAGAGTCTGTCGTCTTAGCTTTAGAATCGACTTTTTTCGCTGACATATGTAGTATTATATCCTGAATTGACCTAATTCCTAAATCCCAATTGGGTCATTGGTGCTTAGGGTTTGTTTAGAAATTAGAACAATTAGGTAATTAGAAATTTGTAGCTATCCTTTGTGCTGGGTTTTAAACTGTGCAGGGTTGAACTTTGGTTGAGGAGAAGAAAATCTACTTTTTCCTCCACTGAAAATACTCCCCTTGAAATGATCAGGAGTTCTAAATCCCGGGCCCGTGGCATTTGGCTGCGATTTACTTTTTATAAATGTTTTTGCCATACGCGTTTATTATACAGTAAGAAGTAAAATTATCTTTCCTTATCGTCGGCAAGTTTGTGAAGAAACATGGAGACGAGCCAAAGTACAATTGAAGCGATTACGGCTGTCCAGAAGTTATCAATTTCAAATCCAGGAACCATAAAACTCACACCCCACAAAAGTACAACATTTATCAGAATTGCTGTAATTCCGAAGGTCACAATAGATAAAGGGATAAAAATGATTTGAAGAACAGGTTTGATAAAGGTATTTACAACTCCTATAACGATGGCCGTGACAATAGTTGACCACAAGCTTTCAAACTTGAATCCAGGAATTAAGTAAGAAACAACCAATAAGGCGATAAAATTGAGGATAAGAGTGATTAGTAATTTCATACTAATAATATAATAATGAGGAATAGTTATTAATTTGTCAATTATTTAAGATGCTTACTGAAGAATTCCAAATCTTTCAAGATAGCTTCATTCCAAGATGGGCGCATATTGTGGTCAGTTGCCGGATAAGTGTAATAAGTAACATCCTTGTCAATATCTTTGAGTTTTAAAACTAATTCATCACTCCAAGTTTTTGGAAACGCCTCATCTTGTTCTCCTTGTTGAATTAAGAGAGGTGCGCTAATTCGGTCAAAGTAATTTGTCAAAGAATATTTTTCGACGTCATAGGTCTCCTCAAATTTAGCTAACTCGTTTCTTATCAACTTACCGACATCGACCGAGTCGTCGGTAAAAAATAGTACAGAATAAGGGAAAGCTTTGGATACGGGTGCCCAAAGTGCTGTTGGATAACTTGCATAAGTAATTTCTAGAGTTGTTAAGGCAATTTGCCCTCCATTTGAATGTCCCCAAATAAAAATATCTTCTCCGTTCCATTTCTCAATTTGGTTTAGCGATTTAATTAATGAAAGTACAGTTGTATAAGTTTGAAAACGAGTCTCAAAAATATTTCCCGCTTCCTCATCCGATTGCCCGTAACCCAAAAAATCGGGCGCAACTGTTAAAAAACCATTTTGGGCAAAAAATTCAGCTGCTTTCCTTGTCCCATCTCCGGTTATAAAAGCTTCCTGGTCAATATATCCGCGCAGCATCAGGACTAATGGAAGTGAATTTCCTTCCTTGGGAATATTAATTTGGCCGGAGGTTGATTTAACTATATTTTTATCAAGTGTTGGGTTGAAGTCAAAACTAAATGCATAGGAAACATATTTTTCTTCATCTGCAATCTCCCTAACTAAATTTAACTTTCCTTCTGGAACTTCCGCATTTGATAAATTTTCTATTGTATATCTATCTAGCGGCCGTTGTATTTCCTCTTTGATGTTTTGTATGGGGGAAGCGTTGTCGATGCGAGTAAAAAACTTTGCATGTATCCCCCACCCTAAAGCAAACCCCAAAATTGGCAGTAAGAGTAAAATCAACTTGTTCATACGGGAATTCTACATTATTTAGGAAAGAAATTTCCGAAGATTAAGATATATTGTAAAAATGCTAAATCCTCCATAAAAGAGAAATGCCGATCCTACTGCAACAATTCTTATTAAAGATGGTCTTAGGGGTTTTTCAAGAAGAGTTAGATTTAACCAAAGAATCATGCCTGTGTAAATAAACATGCCGATGGCATTTAAAACTGCTCCAGTAACAACCAGAGCCAAAGGCTCTGTAAATCCTAAAGCAAAAATTGTGATTCCTGCTGCAAGTTGAAGCCACAAAAATAAATAAAAATATTTTGGTAGCTTCTCGATCTTAAATTTTTCCGGGTTTACAATTACAAGATTTTCTCCGGAGATTCTGCTATTACTTCCATAAACCGAAAACTGCGTTCCGAAAAGCATGATAGCCGCCATGATAAGGAAAAAAGTTCCTAGAAAGGGAAAGGTTTTTTGGGCAATTACGTTTCCTTCGTGAATTACAAAGTTGATACTTGTTTCAACCCCGGGATTTCCATAAACGGTTGAATAAGCAAGAAGTGAAAGTAAGATCATAGTAAATGCGCCTGTTAACCAAAATACTAAGGCATGTTCTATGTTTATCCGTTTCCACCACGTTTTGAAAGATGAAATGTTTTCGGGCGTCATATCAAAAGTTTTGCCTTCTAATTTAATTTCTTCTCGTTTGCCTGCGAAAATATTTGTAATCCGACCTGAATATTTTCCCATACCGTAGCCCTTTTCTTTGGCATAAAGAGATTGAGCCAAGTTCAAGTTTCCTCCTGCGCCTGCGTAGGCAAGAGCCGCCAAGAAGGTTGCAAATGGCAAACCTTTCGGTAAAAACCAAAAACCTGCCCCCTTGCCGACCAGGCCACCAGCCAAGGCCTGCCAGTCGCCAGATCTGGCAAGGAATAACGTAACTAGAAATACAAAAGGAACACCAATTAGAATTATTGCCTTTTGTATAGACTCTTGAGTTTTGTAAACAACTTGTCCTAAGCTGTAAAGAATTCCTATAAAAAAAAGCAATATTATTCCTATATAACCTGAATAGCTGATTCCAAACGCTGATGATAAAACCTTGCTGCTAGCGGCAATTATCCCAGGCCACATCCACGGAACTAATGTTGTAATGATAAACCAAATAGGAGCAAATCTTCCAAACTTTCGGGTTAATCCTACAAAAATACTTTCCCCTGTAGCCAGCGTATATCGTTCGATTTCCATGTTAATAAAAAATTGAAAAGTTATTCCCAAGACTGCTGCCCAAATTATCCCAAGCCCAAAGTTTGAAGAAAGATAGGGCCAGAGGATAAGTTCCCCACTTCCGAGTCCTACACCCAGGATAATAAAACTTGGACCAATGAGGTTTTTCAATGCCCACGGCTTGGGAAGTTTTGCCTTTCCAAGGGGTGCTAATTTATTCATATGTTTAAGTTTAAGGTAAGAGAACGATAAATTACAATATAAATTCTCTAATTTAAACTCGTGTGCAGGAGATCGTTGGGAAGAATAAGTGCGTGAATCCGAATTTAACGGGTACAAAAACTAAATAGCAATTAGTTCTTGATCCTGGGAAAAGGAATGAGCCGATTGTTTTTCGAATTGGTGTCGGTGTTGGGCTTAAAGTAGGTGACGGCTCAATGGTTGGCGTTAAAGTCGGAGAAGGTTCCTCAGTCGGTGTAGGTGTAAGTTCCTCTGTAGGAGTAGGTGTAAGAGTATCTGTCGGTGTAGGTGATTCAGTTGGAGTTGGCTCCTCGGTGGGTGTAGGAGTAGCCGTTTCGGTTGGTGTGGGTGTTGGTGTTCCGTAATCGGGAGGAGGCCACTCTGTTGAAAGCTGTCCCCTTATCTCACCGTCAGGGTAAGTGCTTGAATGAATACTTATGTAGGTATTTCCTGCCAAAAGATCATCTATATACTCCTCTGGGAATTCCATATCTGTTATAACTCTTCTTATAATATTTCCCGGTTCCTCTGTCCACGCACTACCTGATCCGAGATCAACAATAGGCGATCCTTCTACTCCTGTTGCCCCTATATGAATATGACTTCCTGTAACATCTGACTGTACAAATTCCTTTGCGGATAAGTTTAGATCAAAGGTGTTTTCCGAGAAATTAAATACGAGACTTGCGTAGCCATCATTAGTAGTATCAACACCTGGAATCTCGTTATTACCTTCCAAGACTGCGTAAAGCGTTATGGGTGCAGTTGCGGGTAATAGTGAGGGTGTTTCGGTTGCTGAGGAAGAATTTTGGGGGTTGGAAGTCGTCCTGATTATAAAATCATTTAGGTTATTAAATGAATCCTGTCCATTTCCTTCGAGTTCATCCGATCCTCCTACTCCCATTGATGTAGCATCTGAACTAACTTTAGCTTTTCTTTCGATGCTGCTATTGTTAGAAGGACTACTTGTTGCTGCTGTTTCAAAATCAGTAGCAATTCCCATTCCCACTTTATCTACAATTGTTTTGCCTGCATCGCTATATAAAAGCACGGTGTTATCTGCTGTGATTCGTTCATCTGAGATTGAGTACGTGATGTCTGCTGAAACACCTCCGTCGTACTCAGACGGCGGGGTAATAAGTATGTATCCATACGGAGCAATTAATCCGCTTAAGTTTGAAACAAGTGGATACTGAATACCCGAACTCGTTTTTCTTGTTAACCTCCAACCACTAATATTTACATAAACATTCGTTGGATTATAAAGTTCCACAAATTCATCTCCAGCAACAGATCCCCCCACTTGCACCTCTGAGATTACGATATGATTGGCCAATGAATATGTATTTTTGGCTTTAAATAATGAAAAGACTATGAGAGAGAAAAGCAATGGAAGAATTGGAAGAATAATGTACCTTCTAGGTTTGATAAAGGACATAATCAAAAACATAGTAAAATTTATTAAACAACTCTGTCAACTGCATCTTAATGTCGCTTAAAGAGGTTTTCTGAGTCTAAACCTATCATCCTTCGAAGAGATCCTTTTTTAGCCAGATTAAGTAATCAAAGAGATGCTGGTTCTGGTACGCGCTTTCTATTTTCTGAATCGAGAAGTTATACGATCGAGGGCCATCCGCAAAGGACTTGGTGGCTTTAGCGGGGTATGCAATGATTTTCTCCATCTTTCTTTTTCTTTGAGGATATTTTGTCTTGCAAGGGCGTCCTTCTCCTTTACTAATTTATCATGCGATGTTTTGTCTAAAATCCTAACCCGATTCCATGCATCTTGTAAAATCTTCTTCTCCGGATACTCAGAAGGCATGGTAGTTATTAGAGTAGTAACGTGTTGTAAAACCCACTGCCATTCCGGAGCCAGAGTATCATCGAGTACTATTTCCGGTACAGTTTGAATCTGTCTAAAAACCACTTGTTCAGCATCTTTACCTCCTGGTGAGCCATTTACAGGAACTGTTTGAATTAATTCCCAATCCTTATAATAACCGCCATCATCTTCGTCGTAACGAAGGATGTAGCTGGCGTTTCCAAAACGCAGCCTGATGCTTGCGTCGATTGCTGAGGGCTGGTTTCCCCGCGGTATTTTATTAAGAGTGATGAAAACACGGTCTGAGTAACCACTGATACCTAGTGGTTTTTCGGTCCTTGTCCAGACAGGTTGAGGAACGGTACTGATTTCAGGGTTTATAACAAGAGGTTTAAAAATTGGAAAAACTATATTCTCATGATTAATTACGGATTCATCATCAAGTACAGGTTTTGCCTCTGCAGTCATTAAGCTATTGGTTGTCGACTTATAGTAGCAATTATACACTTAAGTGCAAAGTTTACAATAACTATAGGTTTTTCTTAAAATCCGACAAAACTTGCTACTTGACTTCGGGTTTTGTTCGGACTACAAATAGATAATGATTGAAAAAGTTTCTGTTCCGGTCTCAGTCAGCTTAGCTTTTGATCACACAAAGCGTAAGGTGTACCCTAAATGGGTTATTTGGAATGGACGTCTCTACCCTATCGCAAAAATTGGACTTCATCATACCTTTAGGCAAGGTCGAATACTTTTCCACGTTTTTTCTGTAGCAAGCAAAAGTCTTTTTTTTAGACTTACCCTAAATACCGAAAATTTACATTGGAGATTGGAGGAAATTTCCGACGGGTTGCCCGGATGAATAGATCTATGCTAAAGATGACTCAAATTATTGGCATATCACTATTAATTTCGTGGGGATTAGTTGCTTTAGCTTTATTGTAATGAGTAATTTAGGTTTTAATCCTAAACAATCAACCATTATTCATGTTGATCTGAATTCTTGCTTTGCAGCTATCGAGCAGCAGGCAAACCCTTTACTTAGGGGAAAGCCAATTGCGGTTGCCGCATATGCAACGCCAAACGGTTGTATTTTGGCTCCTTCGATTGAAGCAAAACGCTATGGAATTAAAACCGGAATGAGAGTAAAAGACGGGAAACTTATTTACCATGATTTAATAATTTTGTCCCCCGATCCCTGGAAATATAGAAACGTTCACCTTAAGTTGAGGAAATTAATTTCCGACTACACGGCCGATTTTAACCCAAAGTCAATTGACGAATTTGTTTTGAACTTAGAAGGATACCCATGTTTGGTAGCAAGTAGCATGCAGCAAGTAGCAAGGGAGATAAAGATAAGAATTAAAAAAGAAATTGGAGATTGGTTGACGGTATCAATCGGAATTGCACCGAACAGATTTTTGGCAAAATTGGCATCAGGAATCCATAAACCGGATGGGTTGGATGAAATCAACAAAGATAATTATTTAAAGATTTACTCGAAGCTTTCCTTGACAGATCTTCCTTATATTAAATTACGAAATGCCGTTAGGTTGAATAGCGTTGGAGTATATAAGGTTACCGATTTTTATAATGCTCCACTTTGGAAGTTGAAAGCCGCTTTTGAATCGATTAACGGATATTATTGGTATTTACGCCTTCGTGGTTGGGAAATTGATGACGTTATTTTCGGAAGAAGAAGTTACGGTAATTCCTATGCACTCCCTAAACCTCTTACCAAACCAGAAGAGCTCTCTCATATTTTGGCAAAATTGGTTACAAAAATGGGAGCACGGCTTAGGCGCGCCGGATACAAAGCTCGCGGAGTACATGTCGCAATTTCGTTTCGCGATGGCGGGTTTTGGCATAAAGGAATGACTTTTGAAAGGAACCTTTTTGATTCTCGGGATATATACAAAAAGGCGTTTAGAATTCTTTGCCTTTGTCCATACAGAAAGCCGGCTCGTGAATTAGCAGTTTCTTCTTTTAATCTTATAGATTCTAAAACAGCCCAACTCGAACTTTTCGATGATGTTGAAAAAAGAAAAAAAGTGGTTGAATCGGTAGATAAAGTCAACGAACGTTGGGGTGAGTTTGTAATTACTCCTGCACGGATGCTTGGAACTTCAAATGCGATTCCGGATAGAATCGCATTTGGAGGAGTAAAGGAACTGGAGGAATTTACTTTAACGTAATACTAATCTACGAATTCGTGCGAATGCTACGAATAGTTACGAATAATTAATTAAGAGCAGAAATGTCAACACTATCGCCAACCTCAATCCCATTTCTTTCGCTAAATCCTGCATTTACTTCCAACACCCTGTCGATTGCAACCGGAGGAGCGTAAAGAGTTAATTTCTCATCGGGAACGCCGGGCTGTGGATTAACGTTATTGTGGATATAAATAATTCTGCCGTCTTTGATCCAGATAATATCAATGGGTATTAGCATGTCTTTCATCCAAAAACCTTGATAGGTATCGTCTTCAAATAAGAAAAGCATGCCCTCATTTTGCTGCAAACTCTCGCGCCCCGACAAGCCTTTTTGTTGGTCTTCTGTAGTTTTTGCGACGTCGACAAATATTGTTGCGTTTCCTATTACAACTTTCGGTTTTTCATTCACCGTAGGCGTAATTTTTTGATCAAGCTCAGCTTGGTTTTGATTAGTAATTTTTAAAAATATCAATGCGGAAAGTAAGATAAGTACGAAGAAAAATATAATTTTCAATTAAGGAAGTTAATATGTTGCATTTAATTCGGCATCGATATTCTGAAGTTCTTTGTCAAGATCATTTAACTCTGTTTCACTAAGGTCTTTATCAATATCTTCTACCTCATCCGACCGAGATTGTGTTTCTACTTGGCGAATCTCTCGTTCAAAGGTAGAAGGCTCAGATTTTTTATTTTGTTTTGAAAGTGTTAAAGCCATGTAGCCCATTGCCACAACCAAAATTGCAGCGAGTGCTAGTAAAAAATTCTTTCTTGATACAAGTTGCATAATAATATCCTACCACAAAACCTTCATGGAGTTGGAGTAGGTGTTGATGTCGGGACAATGCTGGCCGTTGGTGTCAGAGTTACTGTAACAGTAACATTTCTAGTGGGTTTAACCCCCTGGCCGACTCTTAATCCCTTTATACCCCCAATCACTTGCACAAGAATTCTATGGACTTCGACCAACCCTTTTTTGATTTCTGTAATTTTCCCTCTTACTTCTTCAAAAGCGCCCTTAGGTTCATCTGATGCAATAACTTCTTCAAAAGAAGCATTAGCCTCGTCGAGTTTAGCTTTCAATTCCATCAACTTCTGACTAGCTTCATCAAGTTGATCGTGAATTTTACCTGTATCGGTATTGGGATTTGCTTCCTCTATCTTTGCAAGTCTTGATTCAATTCTTTCAATAAGTGTCTCGAGTCTATTCATTACAGCTAGAAGTCTTCTTCCTAATCTTTCCCAATAAGAGCGAATTCTTTTCTTGCGAATTTCGGTAAGCTTTGCTTCTCTAGTTGCCCTTTTTTCCTCCAAATTTTGTTTTAGGTCTTCGTGTCTTTCCTCTAAAGACTGCTTCTTGACCTCAACTTTCTGCTTATTTTCTAAACGTTTTTCTTGTGGGGTTTTGGTTGGAGTCGAAGTCTGAGCGAAACTTAAAGAAGTCGAAACAAAAAGGAAGAGGATAAAAATAATAGTTATTGCAAAACCCTTCATCATAATTATTTTGAATTTAATTACCTGTTTTGTCAAGATTAACGTTATCATTACCCAGAATTGTAGGTATAAATTGCGAGACAACCTTGCTGTTGGAATTTTGTACTGTTACTAAATAAACCACTATCACAGCTATAAAAATTATGGGCGGAATAAGAAGTAGAAAAATGGTTGAATTGTTGTAAAGGCTACTTTTGTGCAGATGGACAGGCTTCATAACTAAATTTTACTACCTTGTCTGTACCAAACACAACGGTTTTCAATGCAGCCACAAGAATAAGTTTCTTTCTCAGGAAAATCAACAACTTCACAGGTCGTAAAAACTTCATGATTTGCACAAACTTGTGAAGAACATCCAGTTGGAAAGCAGTCGGAATTTTGATTACAGTTTCCAGTTGCCATTTGCGGTTGTCCTTTATCGTTTACTAGAATATCGAATCTTTGGGTTTCGTTATCGGAGGGCTGCGAGTTATTGTCGGACGAGTGTTTAGAGAAGTAAAAAATAGAAAGAATAATAAGAGGAAATAGCACAATAATTAAAAATGCAATTAATGATTTATTCATGAAGTGCCCTCGAGAGGACTCGAACCTCTAAGGATTTAAATCCATACGGTCCTAAACCGTACGCGTCTACCAATTCCGCCACGAGGGCTTACACACATATTATATCAACCTTTTAGATCGAATTGAACAGGATCAGAGTCACAAAAAAACCTTACGTTTTAAGTAAGGTTTTTTAGGAAGGGAGGAACCTTTGGGTACCTCCCAGGAAAATTCTGACGCTCAAGTACGAGTAAAACCCGTTTCGCCTCAGAACGTGCGAGTACTATAGCATATCATTATAGGGTTGTCAAATAAACATAAAGTGTAATAAATTATATATACTATGTATTTTTTATTAATTCACTTTTTTAGCCAAGATAAATATTGAAGGACCAAAGCTGAAGCGGGCAAAAGGTCTTTGCAATAGGTTTTCTATTGAAAGAAGTACATTTTTGGGAAGAATTCTTTTTAAAAAAGAGTTTCGGACATTTGAAACAGAGCGAATTTCAATAATTTTATAACCATGCCCCTTTAATATATCCAGTATTGTATCGGGGTGATAATTTTTAAATGGTAAAGACCTTTTTCTTTTTTTAGTTCTAATTTCTATAGTAAAAATATCTAAAGGGAAAGTAAAATTTCCTTTAAAAAATTCGGACAGGGTGGCTTTGAGGTGTCGCTTATTGGCAAATTCAAGTATAAGATAGCCGTTTTTTTGTATAATTTTGGAAATTGCATGGAAAGTTTTATGTAAATCTTCAATATGGTGTAAAACACGAACCATTATTACTAAATCAATCGAACTTTGTCTGATTTTTTTAGGAATGTTTTCAACAGAAGATTGGATAAAGCGCACTTTTTTTGATTTGAAATTGCTACGAGCGATTTTAAGAAGTTTTGATGAAGGATCGGTTAAGACTATTCTTGGAGCATATGATAAGTAGCTGGGGGTGAGTCTTCCATAACCTGCACCAACTTCCAGAATAGTTTTAATTTTTGAGGTCCTTTCGAGAAAGGATTGGATTGCAATCAGTTCTGCTTTGTGTTCGTATTCTCTACTCTCCCAGTATGAGGGATAGTCATATGTGTCATAGGCGGCACCCATATCGTTATCTAACTTTCTTTAGAGCAAGCACTCGCAGGCTTAGGTAAAGGAAAAAATACAAATTCAGATTAGTGCGATTAGCTTAGCAGATAGGAGCGATTTATTCCAATTGTGTACAGTATCAGAGTTTCGTTGACATCAGATAATTGGTTGTGGTTGTTTGATAGTATCCAGTCCTCAACTGCCTTTTGTG
>Ga0155654_114_pt1 | contig 20297 bp, 24 predicted proteins | sample RifCSPlowO2_01_FD_107311 | JGI IMG/M metagenome (GOLD analysis project Ga0155654, IMG submission 107311) | Candidatus Woesebacteria bacterium RIFCSPLOWO2_01_FULL_39_25 | reverse complement strand
TTGTCGTTGTTGATCTTGGGAAAATGGGGAAAAAGACAGCAGAAATGATAAAAGCTAACGGAGGTAATGCAATTTTTATTCATGCCAATGTTACTAACGCAAAGGATATTAAAGAAAAAATTCTGAAAACTACAAAGGAAGAGTTTGGCGGTTTAAACTGTTTGATTAATTGTGTTGCAAGATATAGTTCGGGGATGATGAAAAATGTTGTCGATATAACTGAAGATGAATGGAATAAAACTCTTGATGTAAATCTTAGCGGGTATTTTAAAATGGCCAAATATTCTGTCCCTTTTATTCTTGAGTCAGGAGGAGGAACTATTGTAAATATTTCTTCGATAGAAACCTTTACAGCTCTTCCTAATTTTAGCGTTTACTCTGTATCAAAGGCTGCGGTGGATGGATTGACACGGACTCTCGCTGTTGATTTCGCACCCAAAATCAGAACAAACTCAATATGCCCCGGGTTTGTAAAGATTGCAAATTCAGAAAATAATCGAAGTTCCGAAGAACTTGAAAAATGGTATGCAGATATTTCTAAGCAATATCCAATGGGACGAGTTTGTGAAGTTGATGAAATTGCAAGTGTTGCCTCATTTTTGGCAAGCGAAGAGTCTTCATATATAAACGGTCAGTCTATTATTGTGGATGGCGGTAAATCTGTCGCAGATATCCACAAATTTTAAAGTAACAACGGCGACTGATTGACTTCTATTTTCCACCCCTCTTTTTAAGCCAGAGATTTTTGAAGAATGGAAGAGTTAGGGTTGAAAGAAGAAATCCGATCGAAGGAACAATTGCATTTAGCCAAGGGTCTTTTATATTTATTGCATTCAAGTAAAACCCAATAGAAAGATAGGTAAAGGTAATAAGTAAAATCCTTCTTGTGAAGCTTGTTTCCCATGCTTTATCTGCCTCGACTTTTTTATTTCTCGCTTCGATTTCTTCAATCCTTTTTTCTAAATTTTGTATCTTATCCATATGCTAATTTTAACATTTTATTTAAGGGAAACCACTTCGTCCTTGTTTTCGCAGGCAAGTGCCTTGTTTTTTGCTGCACCAATATGTTCCTGACGCTGATACAATTTATTTATGAACCTGAAAATTTTTGTCAGATCGGGGAAGGGGGCGGCGGATATTACTCCACTTCTTCGGGATAATGAAGCATTTGCAGAACTTATCAATAGATTAGCAGGTAAGATTCTGGATCTGGACTTTGACAAAATAGTTTGTATCGAAGGACGGGGGTTTCTCTTGGGAAGTGCGGTTGCCTTCAAATTAGGCAAGGGGTTGGTACCAATACGTACAGCTGGAAAACTTAAAAACGAAACTCTTTCTGTTGATTACATTGACTACTCTGGAAGTAAAAAAACTTTAGAGATTAATAAAGACACTCTTAATGAAGGCGAGAAAGTTGTAATAATTGATGATTGGGTACAGACTGGGGCAACGCTGAAATCTGCCATAAAGTTAGTAGAAAGTCTTAGGGGGAATATCGTTGGAATAGTTGTCTTTATGGATGATTCCAATGATGTTACGAGAGATGATCTTTCAAAATATAACTATCAATATTTGGAAAAGGATTTAAAACAGGAAGAGAAGTTTTGACTTCATTTATAACTATCTCCGCATTTTCTCGTTTAAATTTTTTACTCCCTGATATAATTTGTACTTATTATTATGGAACGGACTCGTGCATTTGTATTTCCAGGACAGGGGAGCCAAAAAGTGGGAATGTCTATGCCATTACTTGAACACAAGAATTCTGATATCTCAGGTATTGCGGGTTTAACCTATGAAGAAGCGGATGATATTTTACAGATGAAACTTAAGGCTCTTTGTACTGAAGGGCCCGAGGAAATATTAAATGAGACCCGTTTTACTCAACCTGCACTTTTGGTTACAAGTATTGCTGCATTAAGAATATTGAACTCTCGCGGCTTTAAAGCGGAATTTGTTGCGGGACATAGTCTTGGTGAATACTCAGCTTTAGTTGCAGCGGAAGCATTAAGTTTTGAACAGGCGTTAAAATTAGTAAAGGCGAGAGGTGAATTTATGACGGAGGCAGGTCGACAAAATTCCGGAAGCATGGCCGCCTTAATGGATTTAAGTTTAGACGAGGTTAGGAGTATATGCGAAAAAACTGGTGCAGAAGTGGCAAATATTAATACGGAAAACCAAATTGTAATTGCTGGAAAAAGCGACACAATTACCTATGCAATTAGTGAAGCAAAGAGCCGAAAAGGAAGAGCAAGAGAGTTAAATGTCAGCATTGCCGGACACTCTTCTCTAATGGAACCCGCGAGACAAAACCTGGAAATTTTTCTTCAGAAAGAAGTGGTTAATGATCCAAATCTAAAGTTTGTTCAAAACTCAACGGGAAATTATGCAGAAACTGGAGAACAAGTTAGAAGAGGGTTAGTTGATCAAATGACAGGAACTGTTCATTGGTTGGAGACGATAAGATTGATGAATCGGGACGGGGTGGGCGAGTTTATCGAAGTGGGACCCGGAGAAATTTTATCGAACATAATAAAAAGAATTTTACCTCAAACTTCTGGAAGGAACTCAGGTTTATTAATTTCAAAATTCGTTTAAATAAGTTTTTCACCTCAGTAGTTAATTTTTTCAAATAGTTTTATACTTATACTATGATCAGAAGGTGTTTGACTTTACTATTGGGAATTTTTATTTTGGTTACCTTTTGGTTTGTTGTTCCTGTGTCGCTTATTCGCTTAAACTTTACTTACAATTTACCCATCTTTAGTAATAGTTTGCTTAGGTCGATTGGTTTTGTAGTATTAGTATTCGGTCTTTCCGGGACTTTATACACAGTTCATCAGCATCTTTTAACAGGAAGAATAACGCCGGTTGCGATAGAACCTCCAAGAAAATTTATTGATAGAGGATTTTATAGATACAGCCGTAACCCAATGTATATTGCTATTTTGACTGCTTTTTTAGGAGGATTTATGGTGCTTGGACATTTCTTGCTTTTTGTTTATGTAATCCTTGCGGGAGTCTCTATGCATTTATTTACAATTTACAAGGAAGAACCTGAACTTAAGAAAAAATTCGGAAAAGAATACGAAGACTATATGAAAAAAGTCCCCCGTTGGTTCTCTAATCCTTTAAAGTAACTGACCCCTGATATAATGCTTCTTAATGAAGTTGGTTGATTATAAAAAGAAATTTAAAGAGCCTTTACGACAGGCGACGCTGTGTTTTTTAATTCTCGAAAATAAAATTCTTCTTGCGCGTAAAAAAAGAGGGTTTGCAGAAGGGAAAATGAACGGAGTTGGGGGAAAAGTAAGTGTGGGAGAAAGTGTTGAAGATGCGGCAAGAAGAGAAACATTTGAAGAAATTGGGGTCAAGGTTAAATCCTTGCAAAAAGTTGCTGTTTTAGATTTTTACTTTCCCCACAATCGCGATTGGTGTCAGCAAGTGGTTGTTTATGAAGTTAGAGATTGGGAAGGTGAGCCGGTAGAAACCGAGGAAATGGTTCCAGCATGGTATCCTTTTGATGAGATTCCATACGAGGAAATGTGGGCTGATGATATTTATTGGTTGCCGTTAATTCTAAAGGGCAAAAAAGTTAACGCCTCATTTTTATTTAACGAAAACGAAGAAATTTTGGATTATACAATTGAGGAAATCAGTGAATAAAATCCTCACCTTATATAAAGAACTTCTTAAAAAGTATGGGGATCCGGAGGAGCTTTGGCCAGATTGGTGTTCGAAGAAAAAGGCTTTGAAAACACGCGAACTAATCGCGCTTGGAGCAATTTTAACACAAAGAACAAGTTGGAGAAACGCAAATCTTGCACTTAAAAATTTGGTCGATGCGAATATCTATCAATTGGAAAAAATTGCAAAGCTTAATGATTTAACAGAAATTACCAAACTAATTCGCGTAGCTGGTTTTTATACAACGAAGCCAAAAAGACTTCAAAGTTTTTCGAAATTTGTCTTAAACGAATACAGTGGAATTAAGAAAATGCTTACTGAGGATAAAAATATTCTGCGTGAGAAACTTCTGCAAGTTTACGGCATCGGTCCGGAAACTGCAGATACACTTCTTTTATATGCTCTTGATAAACCAAGTTTTGTTATTGATGAGTACGCAAAAAGGTTTGTAGAAAAATATTCGATTGAGGCCGATTCAAAAGACTCCGATTCTTTAAAGAAAACTTTTGAAGATTCTCTGCCGCAAGATACGATACTTTTCCAAAATTACCACGTACTTATTATTGTCGATCAAAAAGGGATAGGTTGGAGTAAAATGGATAAATTATCTTTGTAATTTTTCTTGCGGGAACGGATAGGCAGGAGTACGAAGATAGCGTCGTACCTTAGTTTTTCTACTTCTTTTGATTGAATTATTTCTGACTCTGTCATTAATGTTTACACCTTCTCTGTACACGATATTCTATCCTGCAGTTCATGAATTGCGAAAGAAGTCTTTCTTGAGCAACCGAATGAACTAAAGGATATAATGCCGAGTTATAGTTTCATACCTTTTCCGTAACTCGGTATTCTATATATTTTCCCAGCATTAACCTCGTATGCGCGTCAATTCCTGGGAGTGCCGAAAAGAAAAATCCGGCAATCGGCATAAGAACAAACTCAAGTGGCAATAAAATTGCTCTCCACAAAGGAAACTCTTTGGGTCTTTGCGGTTTATAAATGTAGTCAAAAACAAGCATGATAAGTAAAAACACTAGTGCGATTGTGAGAATGAAAGAAGAGAGTTTTGGGACGGTGTAGCCTAATGCTGTTCTTCCAAACGCGGGGTTTAAAAGCGTTGGGATAGTAAGACCGATTGTTATAATAAACCAATTAACAGGCCACAAAAAGTGTGCCCAGATTACTGTTACCAACCTCATTGACTTGTCCAGGAAAGGCACGTCTTCAGTCAAGAAATAGTTTTTAATAATCCAAGGATCATCGCTTGCCCCCCACGCCCATCTTTTAATCTGCTCGTACTGGTTTTTTAGAGTTTTGAAAAAAGACGTAGAAAGGGCCGCATCCGCATACAGAGGCAAATAAATAGGTTCAACTTCAATTTGCCCCTTTTTCTTATAGAAAGCTTTAAAAAATACACCCCAGTCTTCAGGAATTTTATCCGCGTCCCAGTAATCGACTTCGTGTAATAGCTTTAGAGAAACCGAGTAATTTTGTGCGTTAATGAGTCTGTCACGGCGCGGCAGCTGAGAAAGATTCCATATTGACATCAGGGTGTTAAGCACGCGGGTTATTGCTGGAAGTTCCCAAATATTATTGTAGAAGAAAACCGCCGGTTGCCAGAAGTAGAGATACCGCTTTGGGTTATCCAAAAATTTATAGGTAAGTACTGAGAAGTGTTTAGGATGAAATTTATGGTCCGCATCACAACTTGTCACAGTAAAATAATTTATATCCATCCCCTTTTTGTCTAGCAACTCATCTTTTATCCATATAGCCGCAAAGCGCTGGTTAGAATGTTTACCGATCGTTTCGTTTGGTGTTAGTTCGTGAACGGTTGAGTAAAATCCGGCGAACATTCGACCAAATTTTTGTTTTAAGTATTTCACCTTGGGAAGCCTTGTTTCTTCAGGCTCTCTTTTTTCAGTTGCCAAAACTACATATATTTGTTTTAGCGGTAAGGTTTGATTAACGAGGGAATTGATAGTTCTTTCTAAAATATAAACAGGTTCTTTGTAGGTGGGGATTATTACGATATGTCTAACCTTCTCCCAATCAAGAAAAGATTTCAAGTCACCTATCCAGTCATAATTTATTGAGGCCTGGATTCTCATGTGAGAAACTGTTGCAGTGATTGCAATTGTCAGAGACTGATAAAACCAATAGATATTGAAAGCAAGAACGAAGTAGGCCACAACTTCGGGTATAACAAATATTCCCCAGTAAGGAAATAAGATTAAATTCCAAGACACTAAACCAGGCAGGATTTCCAGAAGCCTGAGAATCCTTTTTTCGTGCCGTAAAATAAATGATTTCATTTTTGTCTATCTTACTTTAAACGAGGGAAAAGAGGTTTTGTGCTTTTGATTTTCGGATCTTTGAATTGCTTCTCAATTTTTTCACTTGTCTCGGGCAGAAACGGTTTTAGATCATAGGAAATTTGCCGAATTTGTCCGACAAGATTTGCTAACGCTGCTTGTTTTTGTGTTCCCTTCAAATTCCAAACCCCTCTTTTATTGATAAAAATATCCGCCAGTTTTATTCTCTCCCAAATAAAGGAAAGCGCTTTTTCAAGATCATAATTTGTTACGAATTCTGACACTTCTTTACTGAAAGAAAGTTGTTTTGATTCTGGAACCGTAAAAACCTCTCTCTCTGCTAAACCTGCAATTCGAGAAACTAAGTTTCCGAGCCCGTTGGCAAGGTCTGCTTGATAACTTTCTTCGAAATGTTGGATTGAAAAATCTCCATCATCCTTTGTTGGAATCTGGGAAAGTAAAAAGTATCTAAAGGGTTCTATTCCATGTTTTTCGATCACTTCATAAGGGTCGATAACGTTTCCAATAGTTTTACTCATTTTTCTCCCGCCTGATGTAATAAAACCGTGGACTAAAAGTTTTTTGGGGAGGGGAAGTCCTGCCGACAAAAGAATCGCAGGCCAGTAAACTGCGTGGAATCGGATAATGTCTTTGCCTATGATATGCAAGTTCGCCGGCCACCATTTTTTCCATAACACATCGTCGTATCCGAATCCTACTCCTGTTTGATAGATATTTAGGGCGTCAAACCATACGAAAACAAGTTGCGAATTGTCATTTGGAACAGGAACCCCAATCCCTTTTGCTCTTTCCTTACTTCTTGAGATGCTAATATCGGTAAGCCCATCTTTTAAAAATGCTAGTATTTCATTTTTTCTTTTTTGTGGAACTATTTCGTATTCGTCTGACTCTATTAACTTTAAAAGCTTATCCTGATACTTACTTAATTTAAAAAAATAATTTTCTTCTTCAACTTCCTCGGGAGCTTTATCATGTATCGGGCATTTTCCATCAGTAAGTTCCTTTTCGGTTTTAAATTCTTCACACCCAATACAGTAAAGGCCTTTGTATTTTTTCTTATAAATATCACCTCTTGCATTAACCAGATTCCAAAGTTTTTGTACACCGGGCCAATGATATTTTTGGTCAGTTCCACGTCTAAATTCATCAAGCGAAACTTCCAGAAGTTTGTAAAATTCGGCGAAAGTTTTTGAATTATCGTCTAAAAATTGTTGGACTGGTTTACCTGCAGCCTCAGCTGCCTGAACATTTTTCAAAGCGTTTTCGTCAGCTCCTGAGACTAAACAGACTTCGTAACCCCTCAATTCAAGGTAGCGGTGAATTGCATCAGCAACCACATACTCAAGTGCATGACCGATGTGAGGTTTGGCATTTACGTAAGGAATAGCTGTAGTTAAATAGTATTTTTTGGTTGCCATATTCGTATTTTACTATAGATTCAAGAATTTAATCTCTTTTCCAACTTTAATGTTGAGAGATCGTTCTGCGCTTCCTTCCTTATTTTGTGTAGCGATTTCCAAAAAACGGTTATTTCCAATCCCAGAGCTTCCTGTATAAATTGCGGTTTCCCCATCGGGAACGTCTTTGAGTCTTTCATAGAAAGGGAAATTTCCCAGATTAGTCTTCACCTTTAAGGGGCTACCCTTTAAAGGTAGGTCGTCTTTAAATAAAGTAAGTTTTGCATTTCCAAAAGAATCAACGAGCCAAATGTAGGAAGGAGGATGTGAAATTTGGTCGATAGATAAAGTTTGACTAGGGATTTTTACGCCATTATAAAGCCAATATGCTAGACGGGGTACAAAGTCGAAACTTCTAAATTGACTATTATTAATTTTTGAGGCTACATCTTTAGTTATTAATCCAAGTTTCACAATGTCGTTCAGAACCTCATTTACGTTTACAACGTTTACATTTTTTACTAATTTGAGTTTTTTAATCAAAGATAGTGCATAACCCTTTATGGTTGAGATAACGAGCGTTTCTTTATAGTAAAAATAACAGAAAGAAGAGCCATTAGTTCCGTCTTTTTTTACTTCGCCGCGGGGAGCAACATTAACAATAACAATTCCTTTTTTTCCTTCGGCTGCATCAATAACGTCAATCAAATTCCCGGAAGCTTCTAATGTGGGAACAGAACCAAGACTACTTGTTACTCCAACAAAAGAAATATGGCAATTATCAAAAAGTGACGCAAGCCTAGTTTCTTGCCTGCCTATGTCGTTTTGACTTTTACAGTCGTTAATAATTGTTATAAACATACAATTTAGGGATAATATCCTCCGCAACTTACCTTTCGCCTTTTCAGTACTATTCGTACACGGCTCAAGGAGCGTTTGCTGGAGGATTGTGCACTATTTATAAAATTAAAAGGTGCACAAAAAAACCCTCTTGCGAGGGTTGAAATTCCAATAGGAAATAGCCCTCGTCTAAGAGAGTTCCATTTCCATCATCCCGCTTAGCGGGATTGAAACCCAGCTAAGCTGGGTCATCATTTCGAAATTAATTTTCATTATTGATATTGTAACCGATATCTACCTGATTTATCAAGTGTCTTGATATAATGCTAATTTTCGAATGATATGCGAATTTGCGAATACCTACAAATGACTAAGTCCTGAAAATCGAGAATAATATTCGTAGTTATTTGTAGATTAGTACTTATTCGTAGATTTGGATTAAATAAGTTTACTTGATGAACTTCTTGATCTTCTCGGTCCATTGGTTAGCCCATTCTTCGGCCTCAATCTTTTTAAGAGCTAGTTTAAAGCCTTCCTTATTCATCATGGATTGAACTGTTGCAATAGTTGCACTCGAGACTTTTAAGTTATCTTTGATGTTGTTGTAACTTCTTCCTTTTTTCAGCCAGTAAGCAATTGCAAGCCGTTTCGAAAATGCTTCGTATTCTGATTCGTTAAAAAAGTCTTTCAAGAAAGTTTCAGTTTCGGATAGATCTCTTAAGTCAGTAATAATTTGTGAGAATATGTTTCCAATCTCTTTTTTTAATGAAGGGTTAAGTATTTTGTCCGATGTTCTCATTAGTCTTTCAGTGAATAGTTTGTTTAATAAAAGTGTCTTTTAAACCTAAAATCACAGGGTAAAAGCAGTATAGCAACAATGATAAGCGTGTCAAGTACTTCGACTTTGCTCAGTACTTGTCCTCAAACTCTTGAAAAATAGAGTTCTATAACAATTCCCAAACCAATTAAAAGTAAGAAATTGACGATATTTCCCACTCCAAAATATCTAAGCAAGATAAAAACTGTTATAGCAACTGCCGAAATAACACCGCGTCTTGTATTGGCGAAAAGGGTTGATAAAGTTATGGAAAGTGCGAGAAAAATAAGGACAAAAAATAAAGGAATAATGCCGAAGGTTTCAGGACTGGCAAAATAAATAAGGGCAGTAACTAAACTCCATAAAATCAGAATAATAATTAAGCTGGGGAAAAAATTTTTCCTGAGCTTAGCTTCTTTCTGACGCCTTTCCCTTTTCATACTAGGTTCATTTTACATGAGGAAGGTGGTAGAATTACATACGAATTTTAAATTGGTCTAGAGAGAATATGTATTCAGTAATCACACTTGTAGTAATTGTTGCGGCATTTGTAGCACTTGGCTTCTTAATTAACAAAAGGCTTAAAGAACTTGCCGATAAACAGAAACCCTCTGAAGAACTTTTGGAAATCATTAAGATGCTGCAATTAGGTTCTAAAGAAGACAGGAAAGCACTTCTTGAATCTCTTCATCAGAATACCCAAGCCTTAAATGAACGATTAGATAATGCGGCAAGAATTATTGGTCAAGTCCAAAGAAATTTGGGCGAGATGAGCGAAGTTGGTAAAGGTATAAGAAGTCTTCAGGAGTTTTTACAATCACCCAAACTTAGAGGCGGACTAGGAGAAGAAGTTTTGAAGGAGATGATCGGACAGACATTTCCGAAGAATGCATTTCATTTGCAATACGCTTTCAAATCAGGGGCAAAAGTCGATGCAGTTCTTAAAACTAATGCTGGATTACTTTGCATTGACTCAAAGTTTCCGATGGAAAATTTTAACTTAATGATTAAGGGAACTACGGAAAGCGACAGAATAATTGCCAAGAAAAATTTTACGAGAGACGTAAGAAAACACACAGAGGATATTGCTAAAAAATACATCCTTCCCGAAGAAGGAACAATGGATTTTGCGTTAATGTATATTCCCAGCGAAGCAGTTTATTATGAGATGGTCAATATACAGGAACTAATAAATTTTGCCAGGCGCTTAAGAGTTTATCCGGTTTCGCCAAACACTTTGTATGCTCACCTTCAAGTTTTAATGTTATCCTTTGAAGGCAAAGAGCTTGAGGCAAAATCAAGGGAAGTTTTCAGAATTCTTCGCGCAATACAAAAGGACTATTCGAAAGTCGGGGATAATTTGGGCGTTTTGCAAAAGCATCTTAATAACGCTTATAATGTAATGGCAGGCGTATTGACTTCTTTTACACAACTTGGTCAAAAAATTACTTCAACACAAAATCTTGGAGAAGGAACAGAGGATAAAATAAAAAAGTTGGAAAGGTAAAACTTTTAGGTATGGTACTTCTTTCTGATTACTATGGCAGACAAATCTGTTGAAATGAAACTGAATAAAGAACAATTACTTGCTGTAACTTAGTAAAAAAGGATCATTTTTAATCCGCCTTCGCGAAAATCCTGAGCAAAGTCGAAGGATGGATAGCCTGGTTGGGTACTTTTCGCTACGGCAGGACTTTAAGCTATGATTTCTGAAACAAAAAATTTTTTCGTGAAGAAGGATAGAAGCTGAGGGTAAACCCTCGGAGCTTCACTTATTGCCAAAAGTTAGTAAGGCTTGATTAATTTTAAATTAGGGATGAAGTCGAAGTGTTTTGTGTTTCTGGTTGCGAGTTCTTGGTTATAAACCAATGCTGTTGCGGCGATAAATGCATCAAGAATTCCAATGCCATATGAATGGTAGTATTTGGTCAGGATATCTTCTGCCATCATAGACACATCTTCGTTTATCTGGATCACATCTATCTCAAGATTATCAAGCATGGAGGAGATTTTCTTAATATCTCTTTTTGTTTGCTGGCCAACTACCAACTCCAGCTTGGTAACTATACTGGTGGACTGTCCGTGTAGCAATTTGTCAAAAGCCTCAACGGCAGGTTTATACTCTCGTGTAAAATCTATGAAAGCAGTTGAGTCAAGAAGCATGTGAATTCCAAGCCTTCTCTCTTAAATAATTTGCAATTTCTACGCTGGATTTATTTTTCCATTTCTTGTCATCCCATATCCATTTTATACTTCTGGCTAATTTTAATGCCTTCTGGATATTTTTTTTCTTATTCCTTGTGGTTATACTCGATTCGTCAGCTCTAACAATTTTTGCCATTTCAATCCCTCCCTTTGTGATAGTAAACGATTTTGAATTTAGATAGACTTTGTTCACAAGTTCTGGGAGCCTTTTTCTGGCCTCGGTTATACTTAAGGTATTCATTGTACATAACTGTACACATTTTAATTAGCCTTGTCAAGATTATTTCATGATAACATCTTTGATGTTGGCTCTGAATAAATAACCAATGAGTACATTGTCAATTCAGCCGACAATGAATTGTCGGGTTCTTGAAATCATAGTAAAATGGCTGGCATGTCGAAAATTAACGAGAAAAAATTAAATAAGGAACAGCTTGAAGCAGTAACGTATAAAAAAGGACCACTTTTAATTATTGCCGGGGCGGGGACCGGGAAGACGACAGTTATAACAGAGCGGATAAAATATCTAATTAAAAAAAACCTTGCAAAAACTACTGAGATTTTAGCGTTAACTTTTACTGAAAAAGCTTCAAGAGAAATGGAAGAGAGGGTTGATATCGCGATGCCGTATGGTTATACCCAAATGTGGATTTCGACATTCCACTCTTTTTGCGATCGAATTTTGCGTGCTGAAGCTTTACATATTGGACTCGACCCTCGTTACAAATTAATGACCGAAGCAGAAACCGTTCAATTAATCCGAAGCAACCTTTTTAACCAGCCTGCGCAGGCAGGATTTGAGCTTGATTATTTTCGACCATTAGGAAATCCAACAAAGTTTATTTCAGGAATGATTCAGCATTTTTCTAGATTGCAGGATGAGGATATTAGCTCACAAGATTACAAAGAATGGGTGGAACAACAAAGAACCCGCCTTCGTCCTGCAAAACAGGACTTCGGCGAGGCGAAGGAAGAGAAAGCTGAAATAGAAAAGTGGGAGGAGTTGGCAAGGGCATATAAAAAATATGAGGAGCTGAAAGTAAAAGAAGGGGCAATGGATTTTGGGGACTTAATCATTAAGACGCTGCAACTTTTCCGGCAACGTCCGAATGTTTTAAGTGAATATCGAAAACAATTTAAATATATTTTGGTTGACGAGTTTCAAGATACGAACGTCGCACAATACGAATTACTCAAACTTCTGGTCCCACCCAAAAATAATGGAAATTTAACGGTTGTCGGCGACGATTCGCAAAGCGTTTATAAATTTAGGGGTGCCGCAATCTCCAATATTTTGAATTTTAAGAAAGACTATAAGAAAGCAAAGACAGTCGTTCTAACAAAAAATTATCGTTCCACTCAGGTAATATTAGATTCGGCTTACAGACTGATTCAACATAATAATCCTGATACGTTGGAATCAAGGCTTGGAGTCGACAAAAATTTGGTAAGTGTAAAGAATTCCAAAGCTAGTGAGCCGGTTAAATTTATTCACAAGGATAGGATTGAGAATGAGGCTGAATCAGTTGCAAAGGAGATTGGGAAGCTGGCCGCAAACTCTCCTTTGCATGAAGCTTCGGCGGGGTTGGCCCTTGATTATAAAGATATAGCTATTTTGGTAAGGGCCAATAACCACTCCGACGCCTTCATTCGTGCTTTTCAGCGAAATGGAATTCCTTATCAATTCCTTGGTCCTGGAAGGCTATTTAGACAGCCTGAAGTTATTGACTTAATTTCATACTTGAAAGTTCTTTACGATTTTACCGATTCGGTTTCTTTTTATAGACTTCTTTCAATTGATTATCTAGATATTGCTTCCAGAGATTTAATACGTATTGGTAACTATGCTAAAAAATATAATTTATCATTCTTTGAGGCATGCGACCCCCCTTCGCATAAAGCTTCGGAAGGGCAAGAAAAATTGGATTTTGTATCACCCGAAACCAAGGAGAAGATCTACAAACTAGTGAGGATAATTAATAAGCATTTCGATTTGGTTAAAAAAGAAACAGCTGGGCAACTTTTATATTACTTTTTAGAAGATACGGGCTTACTGCAAAAACTTCTTAATCCGGATACTGCTGAGGCAGAAAAGAAAGCTCTGAATATTTCGAAATTCTTTGACAAATTAAAAACTTATGAGACAGAACACGAAGATGCTTCAGTTTCGGCAGTTGTGGATTGGCTTGAATTAGCAAGTGAAATTGGAGAGTCTCCCTTGGCTGCGGATTCTGACTGGACAAGGGTAAATGCAGTTAATATTCTAACAGTTCACTCAGCCAAAGGTCTCGAATTTCCGGTAGTGTTTTTGGTCAACCTTGTCTCTCAGAGGTTTCCAACGGTTGAGCGCCGAGAGCAAATTCCGATTCCGGAAGAATTAATAAAGGAAGTTTTGCCCCAAGGAGATTATCATACCCAAGAAGAAAGAAGACTTTTTTATGTCGGTATGACAAGAGCTAAAGAGCTGCTTTTCTTGACAGCAGCGGATTATTACGGTGAGGCCAAGCGCGAGAAAAAACTTTCTCCATTTATCTTTGAAGCGTTAGGCGACAAGGCCGTTTCTGCCGAAACTTCCAAAGATGAAGGTCAGCAGTTGTCATTTTTAGATTATTCACCGTCCGTAGCTTTAGCGAAGGAGGGCAAGCCCACAACTCGTGAGCCGTTACATATTGATTATCTTTCTTATTCTCAAATCGATACCTTTCTGATATGTCCCCTGCATTATAAACTCAGATACATTTTCAAAATTCCTACACCTGCCTCAGCATCACTTTCATTCGGTACCTCAATTCATGAAACTATCAAAAACTTCTATGAAGCGTTGAGAAAAGAGCCCCACTTCGTTAAAACTTCGCGGGGTCTCGAAGATCTAATGCTAGATCTTCTCAAGAAGAATTGGGTTAAAGAAGGGTTTACGAGTAAAAGTCATGAGAAGAAGTTCTTTGAAAAAGGAAAACTTTACTTGGCTGGATATTTGAATGACGGGTACGACCCGAAAAATATTCCAGCTCTTTTAGAACAGAGATTTACGTTGCCCTTACCGTACAAAGAAGGAGAAAAACCTCTAAAGATAGGTGGTGTTATGGATAGAGTGGATCTACAGACGGATGGGTACTTAGAAATAATCGACTATAAAACAGGTGCAACAATTCCAACACAGCCCGAAGTTGATAAAAATTTGCAGCTGACTTTTTATGGTTTGGCTGCAACGTCGATTCGTGAAGAGCCTTTTAATAAACAACCGGAAAACATAAATCTTTCGCTTTATTTTCTTGATCAACAGCAAAGAGTAGTGACAAAAAGAAACCAAAATCAGTTGCAGGATGCTATAGAAGAAATCTATAAAATTAGAAGAGAAATAGAAGGGTCAGATTTCAAATGCTCAGGTAGTATTCTTTGCGAAAAATGCGAATACAGTTTGTTTTGCAGGGGAGATGGACAATGAAAATTGACTATTCCTTTTTAAGCAAGTCCTCTTTTATATCCCTCCAAAAATGCCGCAGTTTCATTCTTAATTTTAGCGTCCCTTTAATTTCTCCACCTTCCATCATGATTCGGATTTGAACGTAAAAACGACTTAACTTTTTCATGATCAATTTAAAAAGAAGATCTTTATCTTTAGTTTTGCCTCTGACAATATGTTTAAAAGCTCCGACTGCGATGGTAAAAGGTGGTAAGGTAAGATTAATATCCGCCATGTCTGAAGTTTCTAACTCCTTTTCCTTTGCTTCATATTCCATCATTGCCTCGCGGGCTGTAGTTTTACTCTCAGAATATTCGGTATATCGCATATTAATAAGTTTTTTCCAAAGTTTTCGATATTTTCTTTCAATCCCTAATTCTTTCATATAATCATCATGTGCATTTGGAATTTCATCTTTTACTTTAAGTAGATAATTTTTAAAATCGTCGTCGTGTCTTAAGTCTTTTGCCTCAAGAGTTAGCATTATTAGAGTTTCTCCAGCTAAAATTAATTCATTAAAAATTCTGTCCTTTTCTGTCTGATCGAGTGAATCTATTTTCGCGAGCTTCAGAAATTTTTTATCCCAATACGTTTTAAAGCCCCATTGGATAGCGGCTTGGTCTAGAGAAGTGGCAGTAATAGCGGCCATTTTTGAAAGAGGGATAGGATTATCTGGTCCACTTTCTTTCAACTTTTTCATTTCTTCCTCGAGATTCATAGGTTAAGTGTAGAATAATGTTAGCTTATCATGAAGATAGATGAAAGTTGGTATAAAAAGCCCAAAGATAAAAATTTTCCTTCCGACATTTCTGCAGGAGGTATTATTATTCGTGTCCAAATAAATAAACTATTAATTGCTCTAATTCGAGACCCTAAATTTAATGACTATCTTTTACCCAAAGGAAGATTGGAAAAAGGAGAAAGCATCGAAAATGCTGCTAAAAGAGAAATAGCTGAAGAAACGGGTTTAAATAATCTGAATTTGATTACCAAACTGGGGATTAAAGAAAGATTAACTTTTAAGAAAAGTAGTTGGAGAAAAATACACTATTTTCTTTTCTCAACACATCAAAAGTCGGGAACCCAAAATTTACAAGAAGAGGAAAATTATGTTCTGGAATGGTTTGACATCGATAAGCTACCTGAATTTTTCTGGCCAGAGCAGAAAGAATTAATTGAGGAAAACAGGGATAAAATTAAAAGATTAGTTTTAACTAAAAAGTGATCTAATTAATTGACTATGATATATCATAGTAAGGAGTTATTATTGAAGATTTTCAAGTCGAATATTCCCACACTGCCGCTAACAGGGATTGGAGGGTTAATTAGGCGGATATTTCTCAAAAACCAACTGTAGGCTCCTTTGTAAATTTTAGTGCAAGCTTTCTTTTCGTGTTCTTTTTTCATTGGTTTAATGCCGTAAAGTTCGACTATACAAAGTGCATATCCGGCAGGATAGATATCAGGCTTTTTCGAAGAACAAATTACAAGATCTCCCCGATAATCCGTTTTCCACTTTCTTGTTTCAATAGTTTTTTTACCCTCGCAGACCAAATTTGCCCAAGGCTGTTTAAGTGAAATCGCTTTGTATTTTTTCATAGCAATTTCAAGGAAACCGTGGGCTTTTAGCCCACGGAGGAATTGAACTTGATATGTCATAAAGGAAATCTGAATTTTGTAAACGCTCCGGGATGTTCGACTTCTTTACCTCCAAATGATTTCTTGAAGCGGGTGAATCCTTTCCAACTTTTTAACGGAAAGCGTTCGTCATAAATTCCTTCAAAATCAAAAATTTTACATCCTAGTTTTTTAGAAAGTTTAATTGCTTCCCAGGCGTTTAAAGTGGGTGCAAATAATTTTTTGCCTTTATCAGATGATGCCGCATACATGTAATAAGCAATGTTTTTTGTTTTAATCATTAAAATTCCGGAAACAAGTTTTTTGCCTTTAAATCCCAATAAAAGTTTTGCATTTTTTCCGAATGCTTTGTAAAGAGCAGTAATTTCTTTTTTTTGCGACAAGAACATATTCCTTTGTCTTATTGCACAATCTTGCCAAAATTCTGAGAAGCCTTTTATATTTTCTGACGGCTTAACATTGATACCATTTCTTTGGGCGACTTTAATGTTGTAGCGGGTTTTATGGTGCATTTCTTTTAAAAGCTGATTTTCGGGTTTGGTCAGATCAATATGAATTGTTTTTGACGGAACGAAGGGATTCCGACTTTGTCGAAATCCGTATTCAGCGATCAGAGTACAGTGTTTAGTGTATTTTGGTTCTATAACTATCTGGAAAACTCTGTATTTCTTACTTAATCTCTCAATTAACTTAATCTCTTTTTCTCTTAGAATTTCCGGTCTTTGAATTTTTATGAAGGAACCTATTATTGGGAATTTCCGGATATAAGCGTATGTTTTCCTTTCTCGGCCAGAGGCCGATCGTCCTATGGACGAAACTATCCATCCAATCGAGGACATATAATTTGCGTATTCTGGAGTTTGTCGTAAGTCAATCACTTTGCAAATTTTACCACTCCTTTGAAAGCATCTACCTCAATTAACATCCCATTTTCTAAAACTTCAGTTGCGTTTTTAGCTCCGACTATACAAGGGATTTTTAATTCACGACAAACTATAGCTGCGTGACTTGTCACTCCTCCCAGATCAGTCACTATTGCGCTAACCTTACTCATAATTGGAGTCATATCCGGGTTTGTTGCATCACTTATTAAAATTTCCCCCTCCTTTACCTTTGAGTAGGAATCAACATCGCTACTCATAACAATTTTACAATTGCCAACGACCTTACCAAGACATGCAGGAAGTCCCTTTACTAGAACTTTTTCTTCCCCTTCTTCCTGAGTTTTTCCATTTAAGTAAATCACAAGATCTTCAAAAAGACTGTCGATGTCCTCGTATGCAAGTTCGTCTTCATAATCAAAAAAAGTTAAACCAGTATATTTATCAGGAGTTGTACCATATTGAAATTCGAAGTGGCCAGGTCTACTTGAAATATAAGAATACAATAGATCTTGATAATTCTTTGTAACAATTGTCGAATATCTCAAGATTTTTTGCGGGTTAAAAAGCATAGGATCAGATAAAGTGAGACCTGAAGTTAACTGGAAATGTTGATCTCCTTTTACGAAGTCAGCGATGCCACTTAGACTTTTGGAAATTAAAGCTGTTCCTTTAAATTGAATGTTATCTGGATATTGCATAACAATAACTTTATAGCCGGAAGGTTTGGGAAGCGATTGAATGAATGCCCAGCCGTCTTCATCTGAAGATAAGCCAAGTTTTGAAAGTCTTGTTAAATCCGACTGTCCAACCTTAGGAGTTGCACTAATCCAATAAGGAAATCCCAAATCCCCAACCGCCCTTTGGAGCTCCTCCATCTTAATCTGATCAGCGTGTCCGAATACATAAAACTTTTCGTAGGGAAGACCAAACTCCTTGAGAAGAGTATAAATTGCCTCTCTATCTTTTCTTTCTTCCACCCTAAGTTTTTTCCCAAAGTATTTCTGAGTTAGATCGCCCCACGCTTGTAAGGAGGTATTTTTCTGCAGCCCTTTATTAGTTTTCATAGTTGTCAATTATATTCCTAGAATTTATTTTTTGATAAACCCAGTTTTGCTGTTGTTCGCAGTATTGACCAACGTGAAGATTCGGCGAGTCGATAAATTCTGTAAAGAGTGGGATTAATAACCAAATCCCACGTTCCCAAAAACTCAACAACTTTAGGGTTATAACCTTCTTTAAATTTTGTAAATCCTTTTCCCTCTTCCCGTCCCCACAAGTCGAAAGTTGAAAGTCCAAGCGCTTTACCGTATCGAATTGCTTCCCACATCATTAAGTTATTCGCCATTACGTTTTTGTATTTTTCTGTCGAAGCTCCGTAAGGGTAATACAAGAAGTCGTGCCAAACAAAGACAATCCATGTTGTAATAATTTCTTTTTCATAAGTTGCAGTTAGCAATCTGGCGATTGGTGATTGGTGACTAGTGATTAGTGATTGGCGAAGAACTTTCCACATTAAGCGGTGGTATTTTTCTGAATGGGCATAGAAACCCTGTCTTTCAACCGTCTCACGGGTTAATTCAATATATTTATCAAACGCCTTATCTGAATTACTTGCCCCTCGAAGCCTTGCTCGGCCTTCGTAGCCACTTCGGCGAAGGAGGCGCGAAGTGGGGTCTTCGACCACTTCAACTTTTACTCCCTTTCTTTGTGCGTATCTGATATTGTAACGAGTTTTTGGATGGAAACTTTTCAAAAGTTCTTCTTCGGAAGGTCTTAAGTCAATCCAAAAAGTGGTTGGTGTGAAGAGAGTTTTACCCGGGACTGCTCCAGATTTTTTAAGCATGGAAACGACTTTTTCTTCGTCAGCACAAGTTATATCTCCTTTTTTGATTACATAATTTGGCTCTAGCTTGATAAAAATTAAGTTTTCTCTTTTCGCAAAATCTTTAAGTTCATCAATCATTTCTTGTGTGGGCATAGATCCTTTTATAAAAGCGCCGACTTTATATTTTGTTCCCGGAATTTTATGGAGAGTGACCTGACCAAAAGAAAACCTTACGACCTCATTTCCCGCTTTTTCTCTAAATTCCCCCCACTCCCAACTTTGAAGTGGGTGTCCTGCTTTTTTGTTGAATTCCGATTTTTCTGAAATTTGTTTATTTCTCATTATCTATCCAAACAATTATCTCTGTTCCCGTCGGGTTTTCTAAAACCCCTGAAAGTTTATACCCAAAATTCTTTAGGGCGTCGTTTCTCTTTGTATTATTTTCCCTTTTTGCGTCGTAAAAACCAAGAATTAATCTACCGCCGGAGTTTAACATTTTTGAAAGGGAATCAATTGGCTTCAGCTGGATGGGTTTATCAAACTTCCAATTGTCCCAAACGTTCCAATAAATAAAGTCATATTTTTCAGGAAGTTTTACAAAAATTTTCCAGTAAATTTGATTGATAAAACTTCCTGGAATGTTGAAAATTGAAGCAACTGCAAAGTGAGACGGAATTTCTAGGAAAAGTTCTTTTGCAAGTTTAATATGCTTTTTACTGGGATCAATTCCGTATGGGTCCAATTTATAACCTGACCATTCGGGTAGACACTTCAAGAGAAATCCGTTTGCACAGCCAATATCCAAAATCATTCCGTCTTTGTGAATGGTTCTCGCGATGAATGCTCTTGCATCTTCCCACTCTTTAAAATTATCACTATCGAAAAAACACCCTAGCAATAATTCCCTTGTCTTTTGACGTGTGGAAATAAGTTTTTCAAAATCTTGAGAGTAAGTCACTATTTGTTTTGCTTGAGAAAAACCTTTAAGAATTTATGATGTCCTTTGGGAAGTTTCAGTTTCTGTGCTTCACTAGCATCCATCCATTGGTAGTCCTCATGTTCCCATGTTAGCCTGACTTTGTTAGACTTTGTTTTAGAACAATAGCCAATAATAATTACGTTTTCAGCTTTTCCATTTTTTCTTTTAGTGTAGATGTAGGTTGTTAGAGGTTTTGGGTCGGAAGAGTCGATGTCTGTTTCCTCTT